>Ga0099824_1000170_pt1 | contig 60193 bp, 31 predicted proteins | sample SiratrowhiteBW_FD_76837 | JGI IMG/M metagenome (GOLD analysis project Ga0099824, IMG submission 76837) | Root nodule microbial communities of legume samples collected from California, USA - Siratro white BW | ecosystem: Host-associated > Plants > Roots > Nodule | place: USA: California... | reverse complement strand
GACTTGCATTACTATTGAATGAGATGCGGAAGCTACTTATAGCTTTACAGACTAAAAGAAAATAAACTACTCTTCTACGTTGTTCCTAGAAACATGGTAACAGACTTGACTAAATCAAATAGCAATAGATCCTAAAGACTAGGACTTTTATTCTAACAGAATAACAAACTAAGACTAAATCTTATCAAAAAGGAGAAAACTAGTGGTTATAAATTCAAACTTTCGTGCTGCTATGAGAAAACTTAAAAAATCTTCTAAGTGGTTGTCTCAAGGCATTTTATTCACACAAGGATTGTTCTTTGATATTTTTTTCACCAAAACACTCCAAGATTGTGCTTGGGACATAATGCTACATTTTTCCATTATGTCTATGAAGCAAATTTATCATTTCAAGTCTTACTAGTCTTTTTTTGCTTAGTTCACCTCCAATTGAAATTACAATTTCATTCTTAATTTTTGTAATTTTTTACCATTTTAAATTAATAACGCATATTTTTCTTTAAATAGTTTTAAACATTATTTTTAAAGTTGTACTTCAGTTTACTAGTCATACCTCTTTCAAAATTCAAATATTTCTTCTTTTAACTTTTTGAACTTTATTTAAATTCTATCCAATACACTAAATGTTTATTGCATATTAAGAGCGTATTTAGAATAATGGTAAGTTTTAAGTTTGAAATTTAAATAAATCAATTTTCCTTTTAATTTGTTGTGGTTTCAATTTTCATCATTTAATAACAAATTTAAAATCCAAAGCTTACATATTACCACTATCTTAGATTTTTTTTCTTATGGCCATGGTAACTATGTACCAATGATTATGCGAGAGCATAAGAAAAAAACGTAGAGGTAATATTATGATGATAATCATGATAAAAATGGTAATAAAAAAATAATGTTAATTTTCTCTTTTTTTCATTTATATCTATGTCCGTATAAATTATTCATTATTATTCAATTCTTATTATTGATTATTGTTATTGTATGTACACAACATTTTGATAACTTCATATAGACAAAGGTTAGAATTATATAATTGAAGTTCCTATTAGGCACTAAATTAAAAGTGAAAGATTTGGGCTTAAGTAAAGTAACTTTAGGAATGAAGATTGAAAGGAAAAGTCTAACAGAAGTTATTTTTGTATCAAAGGAAGTATATTCAAGAGATGATGAAACATTTTGAGATGAAATGTGTTAAAGTTGTGAGAACATTTATATATCTTTTAGAACTTGATATTTTTTAAATCGAGGAGGACAAAAAATAAATATTTTGAGTTCCTTACACTATTGTAGTGGGAAATATTGTGTATGTAATGGTATGCACTGGACTTGACCTTGCCCATACAATTAGTTTGGTGAATAGGTATACGAGTAAAGCTAAGAAGGAACATTAACTGGCAATGAAGCGAATTCTAAGATACTTGAAGGGGACTAAAGATATCGAAATTATTTTCAAAGGTAATTCACAATGTGTTGTGTTAGGGTTTTCAGACTTAGACTTTGTTGTAAAACCGGGTGTTATATAGTCCATTACTTGTTATGCTTTCATTTTTATCAACCATGGAGGTAGAGTACACAATGTTGACGAAGGAAAAATAAAGGAGGATATATGGATGGTCAAAAAGTTTGATGGACGATTTGGGGTTTGCTCAAGGGAAGATGGTAATCTCTTATGATAGTTAGTATCAGAAGTGAACTTCAAGCTTAACTCAACCTTACAAAACTGGCTTGTAAGTTGAGGTTTGCACTTACTTATAAACCATTGAAATGCCTCATATCTAGTGGGATCTCCACGTGAAACTAATATGTAAGGGTAGTCAGAATAGGAGCCCGATAACAGGTGGCCCGATAGGTCCAACAACCTTACTAGGATAGACTCTGATACCATATCAAAAGTGGACTTCAAACCTAACTCAACCTTACAAAACCGGTTTGTAAGGTGAGGTTTGCACCCACTTATAAACTATTGAAAAGTCTCATTTCTAGTCGATGTGAGATCTCCAATAATTAGAGTGAAATATATTTAGTTAAAGATCATGTGCAAGATGGTAGGGCAAAACATATTAATGTAATATATCACTTCTTTAGTGTAGAAAAGAGGATTGAAGTGAAAAAGATCGATACTAAAAAGAATTTTGTAGATGTTTTCACAAAGCTAGTTCCTAAGAGTAAGTTTATGTGTTGACTAGACATGCTGAATGTTGATTGGTACTGGTAATTTAAACGAAAAATAGTTACAATCTAAAATGGAGTTTGTAAGTTCTTGTATATTCAACTTCTTAAGACAAAAACATCTAATTGTAGAATCTTAAAACTTAGAGTGCTTGATAGATCTATTTATTTATGATTGGACTCGTTTATTGGATGAGAACATTACTGGTGTTAGACTAATGTGAGCTAATGATCTAACAATTTTATAATCATTTTGATTAAGTTTGTTTGAAGTTCTTGAGTTTATAAATATCTTATGACTTATATAAGAACAATTTATGTATATTGTTAGATATGTTTAAAGAAACACATGTTTTATCACGATAATATTTAATATGCGAGACATTTTAAAATCTTATCTTATTTTGTATTCTTTATTTATTATTTCTTAAATATGTGGTTCAGAATTAATATTATATTATTGGATACTAGGAAAATATTAATATATATTGTTTCACTTTTGTTATATTGATTAATGTTTTTCAATTTTAATCTTAAACTAATTATAGCTAACAATAATTATTATTAAAAAAAATTCAAAGATTTAAAATCAATGAATTTTTTACAAAAACGAAAAAGCATATTTTAATCTTAATATATTATTAAAATACATGAATACTAATTGCACTTTTAAAAATAAAATAAGCTGCCAAAATTTAAGTAAAAATTTTACCTCTTAAGATGCAACAAAGTAAATTATTGTTTAGAGAAAAAAGAAATCTATTTTAGACTTTAATGACACAAATATGGTTAGTTGTTGATGAACAACTCAAATATTTGGAAATCAGCTGAAATTAGGAAATTCATTCCGTCCCAACACACTAATCACGTGAAAGAAATCTTAATTACGGATCTTATTTATCCTGTATTTTAAGGAATAATCTTAAAGCTTCATTTTATTTTCAAACAAAATGTAATCTGGGTGTGTATATATATATAATTTAATTATATTTTTATCCTCTCAAATTTGAAATAAAGCTTAGTCTTTTACATTAAAAAAACATTTTAATTTCTAAAATTTTTAAAAAAATTGTAATCCTTAAAATCAGTCCATGTTAAAAAAACAGTGATAATGCACTTGGAAATAAACCATATCAAACATCGTTACCAATTATGGTATTCCTTTTAATTGTGAGAGTGATACAAACATCAAAGGAAACAGACGAGAACAATAAAGAAAATAAAAGCTTAATTTATCTTGATATTAATTTAATTTTTCATCCAGATTCTTTATTTCTTTTCTGCAATTTTAAGGTTGTAGTCCTAAATTAAAGAAAATATCTTACACTGTCACTGCACTGCATCTAAATCCCTAATCCAGTGTCTTGTGAAGAGGGTGAATTGGCCAAAGTAATTTGATAAATTTGACCTAAGCAGAGCTGAGAGCGCTGCAGAATGATGCCCAAATGCTCTGTTTCGCCCCTTCAGTTTCACACCTTGAACGGTCTCCGACAACTCGCCGAAACGCGCCGTTTCAAGGTTCCTCATTCATACCATTTCAACATTTTCCATTTATTTTATACCCACACAACACAAATAACATTATCAGATACGCTGTTACACCATTCAGGTATGGTTGTTGGACCAGTTCGGAGTCCTCCACGATGGAAAACAACCTTATCCTGCTGCTATTTCAACATGTAACTGTTAATATTCCACACTTTGGTTTTTCTCTTTGCTTCTCATATTCTGTGTTGTGTCTTATCCACTATGATACTAATGTCTCTTTTTGTTTCTACTTTTCTTAGTAGAAAATATAGCGCAGACGGGTGCTAAGATGGTGATCATAAGCAACTCCTCAAGACGAGCATCAACCACCATTGAAAAGGTGAAGGGTCTTGGCTTTGATGCCTCTCTTTTCCTGGGGGCCATCACTAGTGGAGAACTAACTCACCAGTATTTGCAAAGGTTCTTTCTTGTTTCTTTCCTTTTCATGCCTTTCATTCTATCATTCTTCTGTCCATAACTTGCTGCATTACTTGCTATCATACTACAAATTTTCTGTTTCATGTATAATATGTGCCTTTGCTATCCATGACTCCGTGGTCAATCATCATTTCCATCATTGTGTATGAATACATTGCCGCTCTGTGTATAATTTGTTGTGTTTTTGAGCAGGAGAGATGATCCTTGGTTTGCGGCGTTGGGAAGATCTTGTATTCATTTCACCTGGAATGGCCGGGGAGCGATATCTCTAGAGGTGAGTAGGGCCGTTTCAAGGTTCCTCATTCATGCCATATTCATATATTCAATTGCTACTTCCTAAAAAATATTGCTTTATCCAATATAACATGGCATTGTTCTTTGAGTAGTTATTTCTTGGAACCTGGTTTATAGTTGTATCAATTAATCTGCTTAGAAGGGCTCCTTTCTTTTTAAATGATTGAAGGAATTGAGGAAATTCATTTGTGCTAAACATGAGATTAGCAAGGTCTTTTTTGTTTTGTTCATTTGAAAGTCAAATGGTTGTTTTCAATTATCAGTAAGTTGGAGAAGGTACACGTGTATATAATTTTTTGGGTTACACAATGCAAAGATGATTGCCGAGGATAATATACATCAAGGTGTTGAGAATATTTGCTTGGTAAATTAGCTTTTAGAAAATGTTTCTGTTTGTTTTTTTTTTTTCTTTAAATATCTTTTACATACAGATAAAAGTATATTTATTTATTATTTAGATTTAGGAAATTAAGATTGAGTTCCACTCTTTGATGGTGAAAGTTATGATCTATGTGTTGTAAGAATGCAAACTTTCGAGAGGGACTAGATTTATGAGAAGTTGTGGAAGAGGGACTAGATTTATGATCCGTTGTCTAAAAATCCCACCATGGTCCAAATCAAAATGAAAAAAGAAAAAAAAAAGACAAAGAAGGCAAGAGTGAAGTGATGTTTGTTTTCTAGTGTTTTACAAATGATCCTCACCAAATTCATGACCCTAAAGTCTCCAAAATAAATTTGGGATTATTTGAAAGTAAAATATAAAGGAAACAAAAAGATTTGAGACATGAAAGTCAAGCTTAGAATGAGCTCCAATTACACTCATTCATAGGAGCTACAAGTCAAGCTTAGAACTCAAATAGCAAACCTTTTCAACTTTGGAGTTCCATCCCTAAACGTCTCCCACCATTCTCCCGGAAGTAGTGCTTTCCTACATTCCTTTGTATCATCCATTGAAAGAATTCCTCTAGCATAATGAAAATCAAGAAGTTGCAAATTATTATTTTTTTTTTCTTCTGTAGCATCCTTAACCAATCTTCTCATGCACATATAAAACCCCTCTACCACCTCAAAATCATCAAGTTTAAAATTAGGTTCATAGTGGAAGTGGGAGTTGAGATAACATGCAGTTGCATGCAAAGGCCTATGAAATTGATTATAGCATCTTGCATCAATTATTTTATAAACATCTTTATAGCCACATTCAATACCAATTATGAAATATTAGAAATAATTTCACAAATAAGTAATTAAATTTTGAAAGAGGGAAGGTATAAAATTTTTTTACCTTTCCTTAATGTTATTAAAATTGCACTTAATCTTCTTCTTTGCACAATCCATCTCCTCATATATGAAACCCATTGCAAACTTTATATCTGAGTCCACCAATCTTAGGACCACCGTAAGAGGGGCAACAACTTTGAGGCATTGGTTACTACCATGGAATACGCAATAGGTATAGAATGTCAAATTGAATGAAGACATGATCCCATGCAAGAAAGAGAAAGATAAACATTACATGCGAAAGAAGAGGAGGAAATCAAACATTAAAAGGAGAATCAAATCTGAAATTTAAAATTCAAATAAACAAATATTAAGGTAAGGAGGAATGTTGAGAATATTTGCTTAATATCTTTTCTTTAGGTTAGTCTTTAGAAAATATTTCAGTGTTTTATAATTATCTTTTACATAAAGACAAAAATATACTATTTATTATTTAGATTTAGGAAAATTAAGATTGAATTAAGATTGAGATATTCTATTACATTTTAATCTCAAAATCCCAACATAAGGGGTCTAAAATCTTACAGCGAATGATTTAGGGCTTAGACTTGCAAGTTGTGGAGAATGTCGAAGAAGCTGAATTTGTTTTGGCGCATGGTACTGAAGCCTTGGGAAATGCTGATGGGAGTGCACGTTCAATGAAACTTGAAGACATGGAGAAAATATTGGAGCTTTGTGCTTCCAAAGGAATTCCTATGGTTGTAGCCAATCCGGATTATGTAACTGTTGAAGCAAGAGACTTACGTGTGATGCCTGGTGAATTGGCTTTATCCTCTCCTTTCTCCCTTTAACCAAATCTAAAAGTTTAATGCCTAAATACTAATTCCAAGGTATTCTTTTCATCGAAAGTGGAAGCATGAGTTTTCTTCAGATGACGTGTATTAGCATCATGTTACAACATATTTGTTCCTTCGTTCTCTTCTTTCCAGTTTCACCTTATACCAATGTTTCATGTGCATATTTTAAACTTATAGGTACATTGGCAGCTAAATATGAAAAGCTTGGAGGTGAAGTAAAATGGATGGGCAAACCTGATGAGGTGATGAAGATGAATCTGTCTCCTTGTGAATACTATTAATTCCATTTTGGTAGTTGTTTTTTTCTTATTGCATTCTATGATTTTAGTACAAGACTGCTCAGATTTTACGTAAACAATGATCCAAGTATGAATAAGAGTTTCTGCTTATGTTAAGTGGTCAATTAATACCCTGAATCATTTGATACATAATTCAAGTATCATCTTTCAAATTTTTAAGCGCGTGTTTAATCCCTCTAGGATTTTCAAGTTAGTTCTTACAATTGTGCACATTGTAAATGCAATCTCAACAAGCAAAAGTAAATTCACAGTTTTAATTTATCATGTTAATCAGAATTAAATGGATTAAATTATCTAAACTGTTTTCCTTGTAAATGCTACATAATTCTCATCCAGAGCTTGATTTTTTGTTTTCACATTAATTGAATTACATATTTGGTACTGTTTTTTTTTTTTTTTTTTGGGAGCAAGTAGCAACATATTTATGCATATAATAACATGATTAAGATCTTTGTGGGGCATCATCTTCTGTTGCATTGACTCATGCATGCATCCTTGTTCCTTGTTCTTGGCAATCTTTTTAACAATTGAGATTTGTCAGATAATCTACAAGTCAGCCATGGCCATGGCTGGGACAGATGCCTCTGACTGTATTGCTGTTGGTGATTCATTCCATCATGATATTAAGGGTGCTAATGCTGCTGGAATAGAATCAGTTTTCATCACTGGTGGGATTCACGCTACTGAACTAGGACTCCATGGTTATGGAGAAATTGCAGATTCATCTTCTGTGCAATCACTTGCTTCCAAATATGAAGCTTATCCATCTTATGTGTTGCCAGCTTTCACATGGTAGAACATCATCTGAGGGAATCTGAGCCACTACAGTTATAATTGCAATTCTTTTGCTCTTTGTATGATTTGAAATGTGACAAGACTCTTCATGTTACATATATTTTCTCCATCACCCGTGCTTATGTTATATGCAGGAGCGGTTCCTTTTTACAGGACTGCAAAAGCAAATATCATTTACAACATTGTGTGCTACATTGGACACACAATCCTTATACAAATTCAAAAAAAGGAATCTTTCTTGTTTTATTTTGTTTTTCATAGGTTTTCTTCCAAGTGATCCTACTTGAGACATGACACTGAACACTAAATTTGTGCATATTTTCTAGCAGGGGTTAGAAATCTGGCTTGTCAGGTTATGCAATATTTTTGCTTTAGTTTTTATAAATATCTCAAAATGTTAATGTTAGTTCCTATAAAAAGTTTGTAACTCTTTAATCTTTACATTTTAACAAAATTGCATTCTATTTTATTTTCTAATAAGGGACTGAAATTAATTTATTTTGATGATTGCAAAATTTAAAAACAAAAAACATTATAGGGAACAAACTGATATCTTATCATTTTTTAAAAGTAAGGTTTTGAGAAATATTTATTTAAATGATAAAAGTAAAAATACTTTTTGAAGTTCGATTTTTTTTTTCTCTCAAAAAAGCCAGAATTGAAAAAAAAATACGTGAATAGCACTCTCCCGAAAAAAATTTACCAAAATGAATCCAATCACTCCTTATAATTTGACATTGTTTATTAAAAGTTGCTCTGAATTTTTTTTATATCCGGCCGACAAAGTTGCATAACTTGACCTCATGATATCATGAAAGAAATCAAGTGGTGGAGATCTTTTTGTCACTCCAAGAACATTGGATTTCATGTTTCAGAATTCAGAGACTCTTCCAATTGGCTGTAGTCACCTTATTTGGAAGGACTTTATTGTCGTGTTCTCTCTTTAGACCTTTCTTGTCTTATTATCTTGCTTAGTTTGTGACCAAAACAAAGGGTATAAATAATGATTTGATTATATTTCATTATAAACTATCTCTAAGTCAGCACTAAAAATCCTTTGAAGCCGGATTTTTTAGTTTATTATTCAATTTTTGTTAAATGTTGAATGGCAGCTGAGATGATCATAATACATAGATCTATTCATTAATTTATGCAAATAATGGGCATGTTCAATATGGGGTACCAACGTGTTATTATCTATACCATGAGAATGCTTTTTTTTTTTTTTTAATTATGAGAACCAACTTAAACACTTACATGAGGGAAGTTGATAGGCCTTTGTTAAGTCTTTTTTAATTGGCTTTGTGTGATTTTTTATTTCTATTAAGCATAAAAAGCATGGAAAAAGTTTTGTGTTGAAAATTTTAACCTAGAGGCAAAAAGCCAACCTTTATAAAAAAAGGGGTACTTCACCATCATGTTGATAGCCTTAGCTTTAAATAAAAAGAAATCATGTACCCTAAGCCTATTGTTGATGGGAGACAAGTGATGTAAAAAATGAAAAAGAAAGAAAGACTAAAAATAATGTTTATAAATACTTGAAGAAGATGAAAAAGGACATCACTTACAATAAAAGGAATGGGAAACGTTAAGTGTTCAAGTACCAGATGAGAAAAAATTCAAAATATGTGAATTATACGCTCTCCCTCTTTGATTGGTGATTAATTTGTGATCTAGAAAAACTAAGTTTCTTGAAAGCCAAGCCACATTACAACACTTCAAAAGACTTTAGTTATCCATGTTGATTATGTGTACATTGTTTGATCAAAATGAAACACAAAGTTAAATTGTTAACTTTGCAAGGGCACTTGAGACAAACACTAATCTGGGACAAAACTCCCTTGAATTGTGTGAGCAATCTCGGGTAGCTTAGGATTAGACCTTGTACGTGATGAAATATCCTACTGTTTTTAAAGGTCGGAATGTCATAGTATTGATGAATAACAATGCTTGCAAAAGAAGGAAAATGACATTCCAATTTAGTTCTTGAACTAACCAATATTTTCTAATTTGTTAGATGTTTAATTTTGTACTTTGTTTGAAGGAAAACAATACTCCGATTTAGAGGGGGTTGATAAGTTCCAAAAATACATATTCATATCCTTGATATAGACATTTAATTCTTGACAAGTTAAATATTTTTTTTTTAAAATAAAAAACTCCTATCATTGCTTAATATTGAAAAAGCTTGCATTAATAGTAGTTACTTAAAATTGATGGGTTTTTGTTTACATATGTGTGTGCAGTAAATCATAGTAGTAACTTAATACTGTTTAACTCTTTCAAATACCCATCATGCATTTGAGATGAAGAAGTAAATCATAAAGGAAATTACTTTTGTAAGTACATAGCAATGACTTATTTTCAATATAATAAGCACAATGCTGGCAATTGATAAAATATAGCGCAAAGATATTGTATATTAAGAGGTTCGAAGTTATGCTCTTTGTGTATTCAAACACAAGTATTCATTGAGGCTTATTTGTGTATCGTTTGAGAATAAACCAATAAGTGTTTAATTTGGATATAGAGAAAGAAGACTTGTTCAGTTAAAATCTTTTCGCAATTAGATTCAAATGCGGGCCACTTGTTCTTTCTATCTAAGTGCATAAGCCCAGTTTCAAAACTATTACACTTTACGTCTATGTTTCTTTTTTTTTTTTTCTATTTTTAATTTCCTTTGAGCTGAAATTGAAAGAAAGCTGAGAAAATAATTACAAGCAAATGTGAGAAGTGTAAATACTAAAAAGAGTAAACAGAAAATTGGTTCTGAAATTACCGACATGTTTTGCCACTGGTCCCCAATAGTTTATTAATGAAGAAAAGTGTTAAACTGGATTTATTGATTTCTTTATCAAAAAAGAAAGAAAAAAAAAATCAATGTCGTGCATCTCTTGTCTTCTGTCAAAATCAATTAAAAGAAAAGTATGAAAAACTTAATTGCTCCTATTGGATAAATAATCGAAGTGGTTTTATTTATTATGTGAATATGCCACATGTTCTGTTAAATAATAACGAGGTGCAATAACTTAAGAATTAAGACTTTGGGTTAGCTTAATATAAAAAAAAAAAGGAACAAGAAATTGAAACATATTAAAATGAGTATTTGTTTTACTTTAGAATAATATTTCATTGACATTTCCGAAAGGCACAACTTGTTTGCTTTTGGAAAAAAGGTGACGCTATAGAGGGCAGGCAATATGATGGTAAAGGAGCCCAAGAAAGTATAATGGCATGTTTCACTTATTTCAAATTTATTCAATATAAAATTATTTCACTTGAAAAATTAGTCTCAAAAACAAATAAAATTATCAATATTTTTTTGTAGATGATCGACTGAAAAATGTAAAAACATTTACATTGTGTTTTTAGAAAAATACGCTAATCAAATTTAAAGAAAAATTTTTAATACTTACTTTTATAAGGGAATTTATTTACTGAATTGAGCATATTGGAATAAATGTTATATATATTTAGAATATTTTAACTGTAAATTAGAAAAGAAATGCATGAACTTTAAATAAACTTTAAATTAAATCAATCTTGCCCGTAAATGCTACTGGCAATCGAAAGTATTTCGTTGAATTGCGTGATATAAAGAAGCCTCATAAATTAATCAAGAGTAAAAATAAACTTTTCTGGAAACTAGAAAAGAAAAACATTGTAAAGGTAAAACACTTTAAATATAAAGAAAATTAAAAAAAAATAGAAATACACTGAATACATGCCTAAAGAACTAAAAGGATCTCAATAATTGCAAAAATAGAAAGAAGTAATAATAAAGGATGCATGAAGAAATTGCATAAATTGTATAGGAAGCTAATGAGGATTATGATACTCTTTTCTATTAGTCATTTCATTCAAGATTATAAATATTATTTTTAATGGAACAATTCATCCCTATCTATAAACTCATTTTCCATAGTAATATTTTTATAATATTGATTATATTCTTGCAATTTATAACACCCACATTAAACTATCAATTTTACAATAAGTCTAACATATGATTTCTATAAAATTTTACTTTTTAAAGAAAATTAAACATAACAATTATATATAGAATTAAAGTATTTCTATGATCCCTTCTAAATATAATTTCAGAATTTATATATGTATTTGTTTATGTACATAAATAAAGTTATTACACAAATAATATATATATATATATAAAGTAATCATTTAATTAGTTATTCACAACTAATTTAATTTCATCAAACATAAACACACTAATCATATAAATCATATACATATCTATATATTAAAGGATATTTATTAAAGAATATTTATAAATATTTTTCAAAAGACTTAGTTGAGTACTCAATACTAGATATTAATACTTGACTGATTTTATAGTCGTATGTATAAACAAACCTCAAATATTTGGATCAGGTTAGTTTAGAATATATCCATATTTGGAACTCACAATTAGTGTTCTAATGATACAGTAAACTTTTCTTCGGCTTCTGACTACATGTTGTGTTAGTCTACATGACTTAGACTACTAGTGAAGGTAAAAGTCTCTATTACAATATAGTTCTTTGCTTAATAAAACGAATCAAATAATGGTTCACAAATCATTCCAGATTTGTGATCCCAAATTTGTATACTTCTTGTCATTTTCAACAACTATTGTCATACAACATAACTCACTTAAATAAAACCACAAATTAAATATAAAAATTAATATTATATTTATATTTATCATTCACATTCAATCTTAAAGAAAAAAAAATAACTTGAACAAAAACATGATCAAGAGTAAAGATTGAGTTTCAACTTTGTTTTCGCTTGAGCGAAAATAGGATCGAGAGCAAAGGTTGAGTTTCAACTCTACTTTTGCTTGAGTAAAAATCTTTCTATTCAACGAAAATATTATAAAACTAACTTAACCAAATCTATTTTCAAAGTTTCACCCAAAACCAATTTAACAAATATATCTTTCAAACATATTCAAAATGATCAGTACAATCATAATGTGTTCAAATATAATCCTTTATTCATTTCAATTCAACCTTGATCATTCAAGCTCAATACATAATTTCCATTCATAATAAACTCATAAAATAATATATGAAAGATTATATGAAGCTAATTTTACTCATCTAAACCATATTCAAATCTCACTTTATACATTTCTAGGTGATCAAAATTATACATATTCAAAACTATACATATTCAAAATTATACATATTCAAAACTATACATATTCAAAACTATACATATTCAAAACTAGCTAAGTATACATTCAAAATTATACATATTTAAAATTATACATTTCTAGGTGATCAAAATTATACATATTCAAAATTATACATATCCAAAACTATACATATTCAAAATTATACATATTCAAAACTAGCTAAGTATACATTCAAAATTATACATATTCAAAACTAGCTAAGTATACATTCACTTTATACATATTCAAAAATAGCTAATTATACATTCATAATTTTACTCATTAAAAGAAACAACTTTATACATTTCTAGGTGATCAAAATCAGTTTTAACAATTATACATATTGATAAGCCAATCTATTTGCTTCTTCATGATTTTCTTTAAATTCTTAAAGCAATGTACTATAATTCTCATAATTCATAAAGATGTTGGAACTTACACCGATAGTCTCAGATTGATGTCCAGCCATCAAACACATATTTGCTTCTTCATCCTCCTTTGAAGAACAGTTAAAAGATGTATCATTGTCTTCCCAAACAATGTAGGTTCTCTTTGCCTTTCCATTCTTTTTTGTTTTTCTCTCTTATCCTTTCTCCTTGTGCACCAAATTTGGGTATTCAATCTTGGTATGTCCCTACTTTCCACAATCAAAGCAAGTGAAATTAGTTGAACTAGAATCAATTTTTCTATTGTACCTTTTAGTTTTTTGGTTCTTTTCCTTTCCTCTCTTCTTCAAAAATTTGTTGAATCTTCTAGTTAGCATGTCACTAAAGAAAAAAAGATTTACCCACGACAAAAATCTGTAAGTAATAACAAAAATTCGCGGATAATTTTACATTCCTCACAAATACTGATCCATAAATAACAATTTTATTATTATTTGCAATCAGAATGAGCTAAACCCAAATCTTTGAGTGTAGAAAAGAGCCTTTAACCACTGTGTCAGACAAACAAAAGAGATCATTTTATGATTATTATTATTCTTATTATTATTATTATTATTATTATTACCAATATTATTAATAAAATTATTATTATTATTATTATTATTAAAAACAACAACAATAATAATATTAAAAATAATATAAATAATATCAAAAATAGTATTAATAATATCGATAAAAATAATATTAACAAAATTCATAATAATAACAATATTAATAAAATTTAAAATATTAATATTTTTAATAATATTAATAATCATAATAAAATAATATTATTAATAACAATATTACAAATATTTTAATACAAATATAAATAATTTTAATAAAAATATTATTAATATTATAAATATTTTTCATATAAATATAAATCTAATAATAATAAAACAAATCATAAATTAATATTATTAAAAATAAAATTTAAAATATTTTTAATATAAATATTAATACTACAAAGTAAATAATTAATAATATTAAAAACAACTTTAGTAATACTAATAATATTATTGTTAACGATAATAATAATGATAATTTTTAACAATAATATCACAAATATTTTTAATATAACTGAAAATAATGTAAATAAAATATTAATAATATTAAAAATATTATACTCATATATATATATATATATATATATAATGTTAATAAGAATATCAGTAATATTAAAAATATTATTAATATAAATATAAATAATATTAACAAAAGTAGTAATAATATTCAACATATTAAATATATAATAATAATAATATAAATAGTAATAATAATGTTGTTAATATTAATAACAACAAAAGAATTAATAATAACATTAATATAAATCATAATATTTGTAATATAAATGCTAATAATCTTAAGAAATTAAAAATATTAAGAAATATTAATAATTTAAAAAATATAATATTCATAATAATAATAATAATGTTAATAATATTATAACTAACAATAATAAAAATAATATTAATAATAATATTATTAATATTAACACTAATAATAATAAATATAAAATTAATAATGCCAATGATAATAATAATAATATTATTAATAAAACTAATAATAATATTAATAAAAGTAATAAAAATGTTAGAAATACTATTAATATTAATTATAATAGTAGTAATATCAAAAAAAAATATTAATATTGTGACTAATATTAACCATTAATAAAGTTATTACTAATATGACTATTATTAACAAAAGATAATATTATAATTAGTAGTAGTTTTGTTCACGGATATAAGTTCATAGATATTACCTATGGATATAGGTATGTAGGTATTACTCACGACGGACATAGGTCGTAGGTAATATCTGTAGGTAATACCTATGAACTTATATTTATGAGTAATACCTACATATCTATGTTCATGAATAATATTAAAATATTAATAATAATAATAGTAATAATAATAATATTAACATAAATAATATTAATATTATTAATCATAATATAAGTAATATTGATAATTTTAATAATAAATATTATTATTATTACTATTGTTTTTAATAATAATACTAATAAAAATCTTAAAAATAATAATATTTGAGGATAATAATAATAAATAATAATATTTTTAATAACACATTAAAATATAAATAATTTTCTCATAATATCAATAAAATTAATAAAAATATTAATAATATTAATTTGAATAATAATAATAATAATATTAATATTATTAAATATAAGTAATATCAATAAAAATAAAGTTTTCTAGGCAATAATTTTATATTATGTTGAATTTATCTACTGATACAAATCAGTGGGATTATTCTGTTTGTAATATTGAATTTATCTACGGATACAACTCCGTGGGTAATAATCCACAGGTAATGTTGAATTTACCTACGGATACAAATCTGTGTGTAAATTCAGTTTTTCTTGTAGTGTGTTTAGGACCTTAACATGACTACATTAATCGAATCCATCATTATTGTTGTCTTCATTTTGAGTAGTTGACTTGAGTGATAGACCTCTAGCCTCCCTCAACTTGCTAAAGAAAGTTGTAGTGGTCAAGGTTTAGGGTTTAGCTCATGCTTTCTCTCTAAAAACTTCAATATTTTGATGTTAAGCTCTTCCTTGTCAAACACTTTCCCAATTTCTATCAAGTGATCGACAATGAGAGTGAATCTCTTCTGCACATGTGCAACAGTCTCACCTTGTTGCCTTCTGAACAACTCATATTTTTGAATTAATACATGCTTCCATGCACATTTGACATTAGTTGTTTGTTCGTGGGTGACTTCAAAGATGTCTCACATTTCTTTTGTTGAAGCGAGCTGAGATAGCTTGAAAAATTCATCAAAGTTTAAAGCATAAGTTATAATGCTTTTAGCCATTCATATTGAGCTTTCTTGCTTTCAACATCAGTCAACTCATCCCAAGGTTTTTCCTACAACTATACCATCCACAATAGTGATAGGCACAAAGGGACAATTCAAAATAGCATACCAAATCTCACGGTCAGCCGATTCAATGAAAATCTTCGTTCTCACTTTCCAAAATTGGTATTTTACACCATTAAACACATGAGGTCTTTTAATTAAGGCTCCCTCTGCAAAGGGTAATTTGTTCTCAGCCATAGGATCAAAATTTGATTATCTTTGAAGCACCAACTCTTAATACCAATTGAAAAGAGTTTTAGGCTGAACTCAAGTGGGGGAGGGGGGTGAATTGAAGTTTCAATTTTTTTTTGCAAAAGATTAATTAAAATATTGAATGAAAGAATAAATATTCTCAATTGGATAAATTTATTACGGTTATAGTAGAAAAATATTTTGCAGAACAAGTTAAGTTCCAAGAAGTGCTCCCCTAGTATTTGGGTCCAACAATGTTAACCGTACCTTTAGGCACCCACATAACTAGGTCTTTTGGAACATCAAACTTTCTAATATTACAATTTCAAACAAAATGGTCTTTTTCCATACAATAGAAGCATTACAAAGGTGAAGTTTGCCTTTTACGGTATTTAAAAAAGTTGTTTAACTTTTTTTGCTTTTTTTTTTGAGAACCAAACTGATATTCCTTGCCAACTTTGTTGAAAACACAGTTTTGAGAACCTAAACTGACATTTAAGTTTGCAGTTCGCAAGGAAAGTTTAGAAGCAACTTTCAAAAAGTATTTCACTTTGTCTTGCAAAACTTCACAATTCTTACTTTGCAATATCCATTCTCATTGAAAGAAGAAGTTTTATAAATCATTTCTAGGTGATCAAAATAAGTTTTAATAGTTAGTAGTTCTTCCTCCAATGAGTTGATTTTGCTTTCCAACCAATTGTTTAAACATTTTAGTCTATTGTTTGATAAGGCCAATCAATTTGCTTCTTCATGGGTTTCTTTAAATGCTTGAAGCAATGTACTATAATTCTCATAATTCGTAGAGATGTTGGAAGTTACAGTGCTAGCCTCAGATTGATGTCCAACCATCAAGCACAAGTTAGCTTCTTCATCCTCCTTTGAAAAGAAGCTAGAAGATGTGTCATTGTCTTCCCAAGCAATATAGACTCTCTTTGCTCTTCCATTCTTTCTATTTTTCTTCTCTTGACCTTTCTCCTTGTGCTCAGATTCAGACATTCAATCTTGATATGTCTCTGCTTTCCACAAGGAGAGCAATTTAAATTAGTTGAACCAGAATTAGTTTTTCTATTGTACCTTTTAACTTGCTGGTGCTTTTCCTTTCCTTTCTTCTTCAAAAATTTGTTGAATCTTCTGGTTAGCATGTTGAGGACCTCAACATCACTACATTCACTAGAGCCATCTTCATTGTTGTCTTCATTTTGACCAGCTGACTTGAGTGTTAGACCTCTAACCTTCCTTTTTCCATTTTCCTGCTCTTTGAACCTGTTCATCTCTAGCTCTTTCTCCCTCAACTTGCCAAAAAGAGTCGCAGTTGTCAAATCTCTTGTTTTTGTGATATGGAAGTGACCTTTGGTTGCTAGCTCCTGTCCAATCACTTCAGGGTTTTTATGTTAAGCTCTTCCTTGTCAAACACTTTTCCAAGTCCTATCAAGTGATTTACAATGTGGGTGAATCTCTTTTGTACATCTACAATAGTCTCACCCTGTTGCATTATGAAAAACTTATATTCTTGAATCATTGCCTGCTTTCTTGCATGTTTGACATCAATTGTTCCTTCACAGGTGACTTCAAGGATGTCCTACATATCTTTTGCTGGAGCGCACTAAGATACCTTGGAAAATTCATCAAGGTTCAAAACAAAAGTTATAATGTCTATTGTTATACAATCATATTGAGCTTTCTTGCTCTCAACATCAGTAAATTCATCTAAAGGATTTTCTACAACTATACCATCCACAATAGTCATAGGCACAAAGGGACCATTCATAATAGCATTCCAAATCCAACTGTTAATTGATTTAATGAAAATCTTCATTCTCACTTTCCAAAGTTGGTAGTTTACACCACTAAACATAGGAGGCCTCTTAATTAAGGCTCCCTCTACCAAGGGCAATTTTCTCTCAGTCATAGGATCAAAATTTGATTAACTTTCAAGCACCAGCTCATGATACCAATTGAAAAGAGTTTTAGGCTGAGTTCAATAGTGGATGAATTGAACTTTCAAAAAATTTCGCAAAAGATTACTTAAAAGATTGAATGAAAGAATGAATATTCTTAATCAAATCAATTTACTATGGTTTCATAAGCTGCACAACAAAAAAACAATCAATTAAAAATTAAAAACAATCGACTAATATTTTAGTTTGTACAACTCAATATAAATCAATAAATTCAATTTAACAAACAATCAGTTAAATTTTCTTGTTAAAAGTTCAACCAGAAGATGCAATCAATTCAATTTTCTAAACAATGAATTTAGTTTTCTTAGATTCTTATAGGAAAAATACAATCAATTCAATTAGTAGAACAATTAGTTAATTTTTCAGCAAGACAGTAACACAAAAAATTAGTTGATCAAATCTTAGAATTAACAGGTTAATTCTATTAGAATTCACTTGTCCAGAAATAGAAGAAATTGATAAATGTTTTTCAGACAACACTAGTACACGTGATCAAGATCAAGCACTATCAAGAGTCTTAGTACAAACTGGTTTAATAAGAAAATAACAATAAATGATCTGAGGGTCCACTGCATACTACAACTTTCACAAACCACTATTTGATCATTTGAATTACAAATAAAACATATAATTTAAATCACAATTATTGAAATAAAGAAAAATAAATATAGGATTAATCTTCCTTGTGTAAAATACACACATATGGTTGTTTATTTATAGGTAGAAGTAGTAATAAAATAACGGAAAATATGGGCTAAGCCCGTTACATTCAACACTCCCCCTCACGTTGGTGCATATAAATCATATGTACTAAGCTTGTTACAAATATAATCAATTCTAGATCCCTGTAAAGATTTAGTAAAAATATCTGCTAAATGGTCATTCAAATTAACAAACTCAATCTTATGTCTTTCGATACATTCTTCTCTCGAATGAAATGACAATCAACCTCAATATGTTTGGTCCTTTCATGAAAGAAGAGATTTGGGCTAATAAGAAGAGCATCCTGATTATCACATATGAATTTTATTTGAGTGACCTATCTAAATTGCAATTCTTTAAGTAGATGTTTCAGCAAAACAAACTCACAGGTAGCTGAAAAGCCATACCTTTATATTCTGTTTAGTACTAGATCTTGCCACAACATGTTGTTTCTTACTCTTTTAAGAGATCAAACTATCACCAATAAAAACACAATATCCATAAGTGAATCTTTTATCAAACGAAGATCATACCCAATCAACATCTGAATAAGCATACAACTTTAGTATGGTTATTGTGACCATATAGAAAACCCTTTTCAGGAGAACCTTTAATGTACTTCAATATTCGAATGACTGCATTCCAATGATCGACACATGAAAAATTAAGAAATTGACTCACTACATTGACTACAAATGAAATATCAGGACGAGTAACAGTGACATAATTCAATTTTTCAACTAATCTCCTATACTTCTCGGGATCTGAAAGAGGCTCCCCCTTACTAGGTTGGAGTTTGGCATTAGGATCCATGGGTGTGTCAACAGATTTTGAATTCATTAATCCAATTTCCTCCAAAATATCCAATGCATACTTCTTTTGAGAGATAACAATACCGTTGTTTGATTGTGCTATCTCAATCCTCAAGAAATATCTAAGTTTGCCAAGATCTTTGGTCTGAAAGTTGTGACAAATATGTTGTTTTATCTAAGAGATGTCATGGTGATCACTACCTGTAAGAACAATGTCATCAACATATACTACTAGATATATACACCCAACACTTGAGTGACGCTGAAACACTGAATGATTTGTCTCACTGCGAGTCATACCAAACTATTGAACAACACTACTGAATTTTCCAAACCAAGCCTTAGGAGACTGCTTAAGGCCATATAAAGATTTACAGAGACGCCATACAAAGCCAAGGACTCCCCCTGAGCAACAAAACATGGAGGTTGTTCCATATAAATGTCTACCTGCAAATCTCCATTAAGAAAAGTATTTTTGTCATCTAGTTGATAAAGAGGTCATCTTTGAAGAGTTATCATGGCTACGAATAAGCAAACGAATGCCATCTTTGCCACTGAGAAAAAGTATCACCATAATTTAAACTAAAAAATTATGTATAAACTTTAGCTACAAGACGAGCTTTGAGACGATCAATAGTTCCATCAAGACCAACTTTGATAGTGAAAACCCACTTGCAACCAACAATAGATTTCCCAAAAGGTAAAGGAACGAGTTTTAAAGTTCCACTGTTCTAAAGTGCACTTATTTCATCAAGCATTGTCTTACGCCAACCAAGATGGGCTAAGGCATCACCTACAATTTTTGGAATGGATATAGAAGAAATAAAAAAAAGGAAAGTATAAAAAGGTTGATATAATATGTGGTAGCTTAAAGCAGTATAATGTGGAGAGGAATTACGAGTAAAATGTATACCTTTACGAATGGCAATGGGAAGATCAAGTTCAACTATCAGAGCCGGAGGGGGAAGAGGAGTTGACACCCGAAGAGAGTCATCGGATGGACGATGAGAAGTATGACGACAACTGTAAACCTGAAGAGGTGCTGGAGGATGAGAATTTTTTGTTACACTAGACATAACAGGAGGATCAGTAATAGTCAGAATATATGCTTGATCATATGGAGACATAGGTTAAGAAGATAAATACTTCAGATAAAAAGAAGACTCAATGAAGGTGAAATCTACAAAAATGAAATAGCAGTTAAGAGAAGGTGAGAAACATTTATATTTTTTCTGAGATCTAGTCAACCCTAAAAAGATACATTTATGTGACCTAGCAGATAATTTATCAAGACCAGGACAAAAATTATAAAAAAAGCATATAGATCTAAAAACTTTAAGGTGTAAGGAACAGAGAGGTTCATAAGGAAATAAAATAGAATGAGAAATTTTATTCAGTAAAACTGAAGATGACATACGATTAATTAAATAACATGTACTGAGAACAACATCACCCCAAAACTATTAGGGACCCACCATGAATTAAAAGAGTGTACGTAGTTTCAACAAGATGTTGATTCTTGTGCTCAGCCACCCCATTTTGTTGAGGTGTATAAGCACATGAAGTTTGGTAAAGAATGCCATGAGATTTCATAAAAGTGCTAAAAGAATGAGAAAGATACTCATAGTCATTATCACTACGTAAGGTTCGAATTGAGACTCTAAATTGATTTTTAATTTCATTATAAAAGGATTGAAATATAAAAAACAACTCATAACGATTATTCATTAAAAATAACCAAGTACATCTCGAATAATCATCAATTGAAGTAACAAAGTACCAAAACCCTAAATTAGACTTAACTTGACTTGGTCACCAAATGTCAGAGTGAATTGGGATGAAACACATTGTAAAGCACTACTAGGAAAAGAATTGCGACTATATTTCCCTAAATGACACGATTCATAAGACAAAATGGATAACTTAAACAAACTTGGAACAAGTTGCTCCATCTTGACAAGAATAGGATGACCCAGCTGAGCATGAAGGAGAGATGGAGAATCCATTACCATGCCAACATGGGTAGATGTTCTTAGGTGATAAAGACCATGAGACTCACTTCCGGTGCCAATTATCCATCCCGAATTTTGGTCCTGTAAACAAACAACATCTTTGGTAAAATAAATAACACAATCAGGGAACGAGTGAGACGATTAATAAACAATAAGTTAAAGGGAGACATAGGGACATAAAGAACATTATTAATAGATAAAGAAGCAAGGAGATGAATAGTACCAACACCATGTGATGAAACATTATTGTCATTAGCCATGGTAATGGTAGGTAAATAACCGAAGGTAGACAAAGAAGAGACAAAAAATTTATTACTAGTATTGTGATATGTGGCACCTGAGTCTAGAACCCAAGGACTAAGAAAACCAAAGTGAGTGAGGCTGACAAAAGATGTACCTGTATGTACAACAAAAGAACTATAACCAGAGTTCTGATGATCCTCATATCATGTAAGAAACTCATTGAAAGTAATAGGTGAACCTGAGGTATTAGATGAAGTAGGGTCCATAATATACAGTTGCAAAGGAGCCTTAGAAAAGGTGATAGATGAAGTGGAGAGAGAAACCACTTTACAGAGAGAGAAAAACCCTAAACATATCAAATGAGCTTCAATCCGGATGACAAAGATAGATCCAGAACGAGGACAATACGACAATGGGGACTCCAACGACGATGAAGGTGAGTCTGGCGACGGTGACAGCGACTCCAACGGTGGCATGATAGGCGGCAGCGGAAGCGAAGCGGTGAAGTAGTAGAGACATCAGTAGGAAAATGGTGAACAATAGGTTTGCCTAAAAATTTAACCCTAAATCTAGGCTCTAGATATCATATTAAAATAAAGAAAAAATAAATATAGGATTAATCTGCCTTATGTAAATAGAATAACAGAAAATATGAGCTAAACATGTTATATTCAACAAGAATTAAGACATTCAATTTGAGTTTTGTTATGCAATCAACAGTCTTATCAAACAATCAATCTTGAACATATGTTGTAGACGCTTAGAGGGTCTACTAAAAACTGTAGTTCTACAAAACATTGTTAGAATAATAGAGATACATATGAACTATTCAGTTAATTTTTGTTATCATCAAAACGTAAAAACATAATCTCCAAATGTGATTTTCTAGTCATTAGACTGTTTAGTGGGTCACAGATCGTCTATTGTCTCAACAGACCATTTAAAGGCTCAACAGATCGTTTAACATCTTAACATTGTTCCCAAAATTCTATCAAAAACCCTTTTGTTTTGGTGTTTCATAGCAAAAAGCAATGACAAAAATAAAGTGGAGAAAGTTATCAAATAAATGATTTGAATGATAAGGAGGGAGAGAAAGAGAGGAAGTTGTACACAATTGATTTTATATTGGTTCACTTTATCCAATTGCTTAGCCACACCAGCCAAACTCACACTAAAATAAGAGTTTTTATAAGTACATGATCAATAGTGAAAGTAAACAACTCAAGAAACGAGATCTTAAACCCTGCAAGGTCGTTTTACATACCTAGTAACACCCTATTACTATATTGTATCTAGAAATCCTATCTAGAGACAATATAAGAACTGAAAAATGAATACAAAAAAATGAAAACAATATCACCTGACACAAGATCAACACAGTAGAATAGAATAAGCCAAGTGAAATTCTATTTTTCTCTTCAAACAAGGTATTGATCTCAAAGTTTGCATAAAGAAAGCTTCAAGAGTAGTTTGGACTCTCTCTCAATAGTATAAATGTTTTCAAAAACTTTGGTTTTGATCTCATGTTAAATGATTTTGAAATTAAACAGTTATATAGGTTTTAATTTTAATGTTTTAATAGATTAAAACTACATTTTAATATGTTAATTTCACTTACTCGTGAAATGAATCAATTAACTTGTTGTTTTAACAAATTAAAATAGAAGTGTCCAAAGACTTCACAAAACTTAAGCGTTTTTAATCTTTTAAAAAATATTTTAATAGATTAATACAAAAAACTAAGAAATTGCTCATGGTTCTAAGTGCCTCTAATGATTATCTAATTGATTAAAATGTTTGTTATCATTAAATGTTTACAATCATTCCATACCAACTAAGAACATTTTAACATATTGAAAACGTGTTTTAATCAATTACAAAAATCTCATCAACAAGACAAGCTCTAATTCATTTTAAAATTTCTAACTACAATTTTAGGATGAAATCATGAAAGAGAAACTTACAGCAGATCCTAATCAACATAACACATCCTAAAACACTTCTAGATTTGCATGATCATTTCTAATCTTCAAATTATTCGTGAGGCGTTGGATTCATCAAATACAACGTAGCTCTAACAATTTCAATATTTTTCATATTGAAAATTTATGTTTTATTACATTAGTCTATTTTGAAAAGTTTTTTTACTACAATTTTAGGATCAATTCATGAAAGATAAACTCACAACACATCCTAATTAACACAACACATCTTAAATCAATTCTAGATATTCATGATCATTTCTAATATTCAAATTTTTCATGGGAGACATTTGATTCATCAAATACACCATAACTCCAACAATTTCAACATTTTTCATATTGAAAATTTATGTTTTATAACATCACCTTTCATTTAGTTAATGTATTTTTATAATTATTATTAAGTAATGATGTAACTTCAATTTAATCATATTTTATTATGTTTGTTTGAGAAAAATCCATCACACTGTATTTATTTTGATTAAGTATTATTAAAACAACAAAGTATCCTCTATTAGACATAAGTTTATTCTTTACAAGCATTAGACCATGTAAGAAACATGTGTTTCATTTATTAGATAATATAAAACTTTGTTGTTTTCGCTTTGTCTAATAAATAGAAATCTTAAATGATACGAACACAATTATTAAGCTAACAATCTTCCTGAATATTATATACATCTTTTACTTGCTTGAGTTTGTAGAAAATATCTTCGTATTACAAAGATCTCAAAACTCATGTCAACAATAAAGATTTTTTGAAAGACGTGTCTAAAGTTCTTTGATATATTACTATTATGATACATTTTTTGCCAATTTAAAAGGATTATTTTATGTGTATGGTCTTTGACCTAGCTCTAGTAAGTGGAGCCAATATTCAAGACATTGCTTGAAGAAAAAATAAAAGCATTTAAGGTTGTTTAGGATTAAACAGAGAGTAAAAAAATGAATGAAAGGAAAGAAGAAAGAGTGGAAAGTGAGGTTGGTTGGACTTAGGAAAGAAAGTGAGAAGTGAGTAAACATTTTATAGAAGATGTAATTAATTTAATAGAATAAACTTAATTCTATATTAATGTATTTAGAAAATAATTTATAAATAATTTTTATAAAATAATTTAACGTTAAAAATAAATTTTGAAAAATATAAATTAAAATTAAAGTAAAAAAATATTACAAAATTCTGATAAACAAAACAGTTATGTGTTGCAATAAAAATATATTAGAATAAATTATCAAAATGTAAAAAAATTTATTTTATTTTATGTATTATTTTAATATTGTTATTTTATTATTTATTTATTTATTTATTTAATATATAATAACTAAAGAATAAAAACTGTGAAAAAGAATAAAAACCAAAACTTGAAATAATTAAAATTTAAGGGACTAAAATTTAAATAGAAACAAAATAACAATGTTTTAGAAAATTTAAAACTAAAAATATAAGTAAGCCTGTAATTCAATTAAAAAATAATCTTTTATCAACTAAGTTTTAAAATGCTAATTATCTTTCTGCCCTATTTTATTATTTAAAAATAAACGAGTTTTTTCTAAAGCGAATTCGTCCACCAGCTTTAAATTAATCATCAGTAAATTTCTTTAATGTGTTAACCTAAAAAAAAGTAGGACTAGAGAGGTGAAGGGTTACCATACTAATTTATTAATAAATTAAAAGATAATTTTCTTTATCTTTATTATTAATATTACTAGTGGTTTATTCTAATCAAATTCAAATTAAAAGATAAATCCTTTAATATTACTAGTGCTTTATATGGGAGTGATACTAGTGATACTAGGTAAAAGAAAGGTTTTATTCCAATTTAATGGCAATATAATGAAAAATTTATAAATATTTATAAAAATAACATTTTATCAATTTATTATAAATTTAATATTGAAAATCATGTAAAATTATTCAATGACCAATATAAATATTTTTTAATGATTCATAATAAATATTAATTGAAATAAAAGTGTGTCCATAAGTTAGTATTTTTTTTTCATTCTACATACGCTTGATTAAGTATTTTGCAACATTATGTTTTGCACAATTGATTTTGAAATAAAATTATGAATTATTTTTATTTTAAAAGAAAGTTACCAGCCAAATTACCTAGTAAATGAATATGTTATATCCAAAAAATTTAGTGTTTTTTTATTTATTCAAATTTCATATTCATATAAATTGAAAGTTATATATTGCTGAAATACCTAACAATGTGTTAATTATTTGTCTAGAAAGCTGCCCAAAACCATTTATTAAGGACTGTAGAGTTCATTATGAATAAAAAAAAAACAATAAAAATAAAATCACTTCTAAATCTCATATTAATTAAAAGTTATTATAAAAAATAGAAGATTAACTATATTATTTAAAATAATTAATTTTTTCATGATATCATAAAGGAAGGTCCAAAATATGTGTGAATTAGAAAGAAAATTACAATAAAAAAGATAAATAATTTTTTTTCTAAAACAAATTTAAAACAAAATGAGATGTATACAGCGATATATCCAGTGTTCAAATTTTCTTCTAAAGCCAGAAAAACATTTATTAACTGCTGCAGAATTATTTAATTAAAGAATTAAAACAAAAATCCCATATAGTAAAATTAATTATGAAATTAAAACAAAACCCATTTAATAAAAATAAAATCATTTAATTTTTAAAACACAATGAAAAGTTTGATAGTTTTAAATTTTAAAAAGGTTAACAATTTAAATGTAAAAACATTTAATAATTTTGAATTTAGAAAACATTAATAATTTTAAACCCAAAAATATTTATTCATTCTAAACTTAGAAAACATTTATAAATTTTAATTCAAAAACATTTAATAATTTAAAACTTACTTTTTTTATTAAACTTAAATTTATAATTCATTTAATATTTTAAAATTTTAGAAGCATGGTATTTTGAAATTAGAAAAACATTTAATATGTAAATTAATAAAACTTATGTACCAAAAGAATGTTACCATGTACAAGATTTTAATACAAATTACATGTAGATCTTGCTAGTGAGTGTTTAAAAAATCATTAACTAAAGAGCATTAGTGCACTTTATTGAATACTCCTAATAATTAAAAATAAACATTAACTAGTCATTGCATCTTTAGTAAATTTTTTATTCCCCTTTAAATATTACTCAACACTTCCCTTACCTTATCAGATAAGTTTATCATAAAAGTTCAGCCTTTAACCAACAAAATAAGAGTTATAAAAAAAATGCACAAGAAAAAAAAAAGAATAAAAAATATGTATGTTAGACTCCTAAAAAGTAGGAAATAAAATTAAATATTTATTAAACAAAATTGTATGTTTATATATTATATAATCTATTAAGAGCAAATCAGTCATGAGAAATTAAATAATTTACATAAAATTGTTTAAATTCAAATTTCATTGTTTTCTTATACAACAACAGGTTGATAATTAATGTTTAACCCCACCTTGAACAAGATTAATGTAAAAAAGAAAAAATTGAAAAAATGTGAAAAAAAAAAAACAAATGAATAAAACAAGAAAAGGTTGACAGATGAAAGAGATGACAGTTTTTACAGAAGTTGAGAGAGAGAGAGTACAGATCTGTTTGACCAAAACCACTCACACAAATCAGGTTCCATTCTGCTTCATCTTCTTCTTCTCCTTCTTCTAATCCTATTATTCATAATAAGACCCATAGCATCATCACCGCTACCACCATCATAAACATCATCATCAACAACATTTTCTCACATACCTATTATAAATATATTCATTCCACCACCAACTCATACTTCATTAACCATCTATTATCCCTTCTCTTTCTCTCTCTCCTCCCTTTCTTTCTTTCTTTCAATTTTAGCAGCAAGAAATAAGACAACACCCCCAATGGAAGGAGGAGGAGCTGCTCCGCCGGCAGACACCGTCATGTCCGACGCGGCGCCGCATCCAGACCCCCATCAGCCCCCGGCGGCCATGGGGATCGAGAATATTCCGGCCACTCTCAGCCACGGTGGCAGGTTCATCCAATACAACATATTTGGCAACATATTCGAAGTCACAGCCAAATACAAGCCACCCATCATGCCCATAGGGAAAGGGGCTTACGGCATCGTTTGGTATTCACTTATCCTTTTCTTATTTTTTTCTTTTCAAATCAAATCAGACCCCAAGTTAGTTTCTTTTTGAATGTTCTTCTCTTTTTGTTCTATTCTTTCGTATGTTTATTGAATGTAAGAAAAAAGATGGATTCTTTTTTATTTGGTTGGGAATGGAAGATGGAAATTTTTGGTTTCCTTTTGTTTGTTGTGTGTGAATAGTTCGGCGTTGAACTCGGAGACGAATGAGCATGTTGCCATCAAGAAGATTGCGAATGCGTTTGACAACAAGATTGACGCCAAGAGGACCCTCAGAGAAATCAAGCTGCTTCGTCACATGGATCATGAAAACGTTAGTGAGTAATGACTGAGATTGTCTCTTAGTGTTGTTTGTTTGTTTTCTTGCTTTCTTGTCTTAGTCCTGTTGTTAGAGCTTAATCTTTTTCTGTTGTGTGGTGTAAATGTGTTTCACTTTAGATCCTGAATTATTGTGTGAAGGATTCAAATTCAATGATCATTTTGTCAGTAAGAAGTGTTCCTTTTCAGCTGTCCAACAATTTTTGGTTTGAAATGAAGGAATAAAGAATGATCAATGATGGGGTGTGTAAAAATTGTAGGAGACACTGAGACCTAAATGCACCTGTTGTCTTTATTTGATATACATGCCTTAACTTATTGGTGGTGAACCTATTGATGATGATAATGAGTATCAATTGTAAGTGTCAAGCTGTCTGGATGGTAATTCATGATCTTTTAAGAGAAAGAAGAACTTGTGTCCGAAGGGAAAATTGATGATAGACACCTGCTTTTGTTTGATACCCTGCTGATTTTGTGATTAATTTGCCATCTTATCCTTAATCTTGATGCACTTGTTTATCCTTGCTCTCCACACAGCAGCATTAATGCGTGCATTTCTTCATAGATTATTTTTGGAAAGAAGAACTTCTGTGCAAAGGAAAAATTGATGATAGACACATGTTTTTTATACCCTGATAATTTTGTTGATTAGTTTGTTGTCTTATCCTTGATCTTGATGCACTTGTTTACCATTTCTCTCCAGCATTAATGTGTGTTTTTCTTAGATTATTTTCGGAAAGAAAAACTTGTGTTCAAATGGAAGATTGATGATAGTCACCTGTTTATTTTTTTATACCCTGACAATTTTGTTGCTTAGTTTGTATACTTATCCTTAATCTTAATGCACATGTTTACCATTTCTCTCCAGCCTTAATGCGTGCATTTTTTTTTTCTTCAATTATTTTTGGAAAGAAGATCTTGTGTCCAAAGAAAAAAATTGATGATAGACACCTGTTTTTGTTCGATACCCTGACAATTTTGATGGTTAGTTTGTCGTCTTATCCATAATCTTGATGCACTTGTTTACGGTTTCACTCCAGCATTAATGTGTGCGTTTCTTCTTTTCTTAAATTATTTTTGACTTTTGATTGTTGATGCCGAGATATACGTTAGACATGCTTATTTTATTTGCTTCCTGTGGAGTTTCCAATGAAATGAACTGAGAACATGCTTATTTTTTTTGCTTCCTGTGGAGTCCCCATTGAAATGAACTGACCAACATGTTTCTATACATATTCTGTTAATGTTGCATTTACAACTGGGCTTACTCTTTTTGTCTTGCTGTAGTTCTGATAACAGACAATAAGTGCTCATTATTAGGTTATTTAAAGCCTGTATATATCATAATTGTGGGGAAAATAATTTGTGACCTTATATGCTACAACTTAATGTAGTAAGAATATTTCTTATATGGGTTTGCCTATTGTAATTATTGTCTAGGTGGTTGCAATCAGGGATATAGTGCCACCACCTCAAAGGGAGGTGTTCAATGATGTTTACATTGCTTATGAATTGATGGACACTGACCTTCACCAAATCATTCGTTCAAATCAAGCATTATCAGAGGAGCATTGTCAGGTACATGCTTATATACACTTTTATATTGCGCCCATGTTTCTATTAACTATTTGTGTATGATATCACATTGTCATTGGTTATAAAATCCTTTGGAAGTCCTTCAAATTTAAATGGTGGGTAAAAGTGTACTTCGTGAGTTTCATCTTTCATGTCATGAGGAAATGATTTGGTAATTGTCTCATTTTTGTGTTTGTTTACTGAGTTTATTTAATCTTATCCTTGACACCTGAATGAATTTTTTCTTGGCACAGTATTTTCTGTATCAAATTCTCCGTGGGTTGAAGTATATACATTCTGCCAATGTTCTGCACAGGGACTTAAAGCCTAGCAACCTTCTCCTGAATGCCAACTGTGACTTAAAAATTTGTGATTTTGGATTGGCTCGAGTCACCTCTGAAACTGATTTTATGACTGAATATGTTGTTACAAGATGGTACCGTGCACCAGAGCTTCTGTTGAACTCTTCTGATTACACAGCAGCAATTGATGTATGGTCTGTTGGTTGTATTTTCATGGAACTGATGGATCGAAAGCCTTTGTTTCCTGGCAGAGATCACGTGCATCAGTTGCGTCTGCTTATGGAGGTAACTTATTCAACAGTCTTTATTATATGAAGAACATCCAAGAACTATTGTTTCACATTTGTTTTTATGGTTGAAATCATTAATCTGCCAGACTTGGAACTAATGCATTATTAAAGAAAATCGAAATTCTATGGCAGTGTTATGTTCACTTTTTCTATCCTTATGGTATATATAGTTCAAATTTGATGACTGTCTGCATTGAAATCAGTGTATAACAGACATGCTCTTACTTTACAGCTGATTGGCACCCCTTCAGAAGCTGATTTGGGGTTTCTGAATGAAAATGCTAAGAGATACATCAGGCAACTGCCTCTTTACCCCCGTCAATCTCTCCAAGAAAAGTTTCCACATGTCCACCCTGAAGCTATAGATCTTGTTGAAAAAATGTTAACTTTTGACCCTAGAAAAAGGATTACTGGTAAGTTTCAGTTTTTCATTGCTATGGTTAAAAAGATTTATGTTTTTTGACACAAGTTCTTGTTAAAGGTCTATTCAAATAATTAGTAATTGGTTGAGATTTGAATCGACTTTTCCATAATTTCTGTTAGCTTTGGAGATGCCATATAATATATTGGGTCATATACTATATCCTTCAGAAATTGTTTGTGCATTATTTTTATTTGCTTAAATTATTCTATCAATGTATCACGTTTCTATTACTTTTCATCTAAGCTTATCAACTAACGTGGTGTAGCTTCTGTTTAGTTGGGTAGGCCTTGTATATAACTGGTCTTTGTATGCTTACAACTTACAATTTCAGCTTGTGATATCTATTTTCAGTAAGTAGCTGCAGTTTTGTCACTTCAATAAGTGTTTTAGAAATGGCCAACTTGGCCAGCTTGGTTGTGAAAGTGTTTTCTGTTTTAATATCCTTTTTCACTAATAATTACAAAACTACCACCTTATTTTACCATATCTCCTGTTTTCTTGATTTGTATAGGAGAGGGTGAAAACGTTTTGTTGTTTGCTATTTTCGCCATACCATGTACAAATGTTTGAAACAAGATTCAGATTGAAAACAGTGTAGTTTTTTGAATTATTAAGGAAAATATAAAGTATTTCACAAACCAAATGCCCCCTGTAAAGCAGTCTTTTTGTCTACAATTGTCAATAAGGCTGAGCTGAGGTGTAGGGGATCCCTTTGTGAAATCCAATATCTAACAAAACTTAAAGTGTTTGTCTATTGATCATATCAATTTTCTACCCAGCACTTCAAACCAGTCTAATGAATTTAAAGTCTCTCCCGATCCTTGCTATAACTGAAACAGCTCCTTTTTTTTTTGTTTTTTCTTTATAAAACACATGTTAGTCATCACTTTGAGACTTTAAAATCCCAACTAGGTTGACATCCCAAAGCTTAATAATCATATGGCTTTACAAGAAAATGTCAGGTTTAACCTGTAATTGAGAAGCCAAATATTGTTAATTGATAAGAAAACAGGGTTAGCAGAATTCAGTATGTTGCTTTACTTATACTAGTCATAAAGAAAATATGGCATTCAAAATTCAAATATTTATCCTTGTGCTTACGTTCTTTCATTTACCTTGTTTTGCAGTTGAGGATGCACTGGCACACCCTTACTTAACGTCTCTGCATGACATCAGTGATGAACCTGTATGCATGACTCCCTTTAGCTTTGACTTTGAACAACATGCTTTGTCTGAGGAACAGATGAAAGAACTGATATACCGAGAGGCTTTAGCATTTAATCCTGAGTATCAGCAGTAGTGATAGTCATGATGTTATCATTGGATTTGGATCGTGTGATGTCTGTGTCCATAGATCAAGGGATGTCTGTGTATATATCTATCATCTGAAACCAGATGATATTGGAGTTGAATTGTTTCCCTCAGAGGCATGATTGGTAGACTGGAACAATCATAAGGTGTTTGTATTGGCTTATTTGCTTCATATTATTGTCCCAATTCATTGGCTTGAGCCAACTGATAAATCTTTCTCGGCCTCAAATTTATGATCTTTTGGGTTTGAAATTCCCTTTTTTCCATGGTAAAGATTATTTCTTCTGCTTACGTTTATAAATTTATTAACACATCTATCTTTGTCATTAAATTAAAAATAATTTTAATTGGTGAAGTGAAAGAACGGTAGTTTATGGTTCAATTAGTGAAAACTAAAATAGAAGTCAGTATATGTGTCACTTCATCTTTAGATAAACTGGGTTGTTTATTTTAGTTCCCTGATTTTAAGTGGTTGATTTTAGTGTAACGGAGATTTCGAGCCTTTGATTTTGATGTGGAGATGAGCAGGTAGTTAAAGCAATTATTTAGAACGTTCGCCTTTTTGTGCATTGCTCTTTCAACGACATTGTTGATTGATTACTGAGAGAAAAAACATACACTTACTGAGAACACCACAGGCTTGAAATATCTTGAAATGGTTCATGGACTCGTTCTTATTGGAGAGATAGAAATGGAAGAAGCATGGATGTGATGAAAGATGTAATTGAGTTATAAATTCTGATGTCATCCACCAAGGATTATATGCATTAAATAGAATGGATTCAGAAAATTCTGTCACAAAAACAATACTATTGGCAGAGCTTCTTCAACCCAAAGAAATTGGTGCCCCGACGTACACTAGGAAAGATTATATACATTAAATAAGCAATATAGTGTAAAATTAGTCTACCTTATGATTTTTTAGTCAACTTGATTGACTCGATGTCAAACAGTTTTACAAATAAAATAAAATAATTTAATGTAAAATTAGCAAATGTCTTATACATCTTACAATATAAATTTAAAAATAATATATACGTAATTTCAGTCATATACATTTACTAAATATTTTAGAATCAAATTTTGTTAAAAAAATTATATTCAGTTGATTCTTATACTAAATTTGACCGGTTCTTTACCAGTTTGACAACTTGTTTACCAATTATTATTTAGGATATTTCAAATTTTTAACCCGGTGACACCTATTTGTAACATGATTAGGAACATAATATATTTGAATACCCAACAAATTTTTATACTCATCTAATAATCATTATTTTTATCGGTACAGATACAAAAAAATTTATTTCTATGATATTATTCGGACAAAACTATTATTACAATAACTATCTTTTCGAAAGTAACATTGGTGATACGTGATTATACGAAAAATGAAAAACTGTTGATATATAACTATTAAAATCATTTTAAAATGATACATAATCACGTCTTGAATGAACAAAATATAAACATGTATACAATAATAAACCATCGCAAATTAGTGCTGCATTCCCTCCTTTTTCATTGAGTACACAATAATAGTACCATATGGTTAATCAGTGCCCTTTATATTGAGTCTGGATGTTTGTTCCGTTAAACATGAGGCTATAATTTAATTTATAGGCGTCGAAACTCAGAGCCCCTCCATCTCACACATTAATCCAAGACAATAATCCTTTCTGGAAAAGACAAAATGGCATACAAGATTACAAATCTGTAAAGAAAGAATAAGTTGATCACAAAAGTGAAGCTATTTTATGATACAGGACCAAGTATTCAGTCACTATTAACTCTTCACATTCCCAAAGAATCTTGAAAGACGAACTGGACCATTATCTTCGCTATCCGTTCCAGTATCCTTACTTCTTGACTTGGGCTTCTTTTCCTTCTTTGACCTCTTAGACCTGGACTTGGATCTCCTTGACCCTCTTTCTTCGTCATCACTACTAGAAGAGTATGAAGATGATGAAGAGGAGCTAGATGCAGAAGATCTTCTTGAATGCTACAAGAGTAGAGGCAACGAGGATACACAAAAAAAGCTTATATTCACAAAACAAACGGATACATCAAGTGTCATTCAACATTGTTTGGTTCATTGGCATCTTTTATCCAATAGTCCCAGAAAAAAAAAACAAAGTACTAATTTAAGATAAGGCTGTTTTATGCAAATAACAATCCAAGAGAAGCTACATATTAATTTTAACCAATGATTTCAGTCAGCAGAACATTTACACAAGTTAAACTTAATGTTAAGCATAGACATCTATAACAACCGAATAATGTGGATACTCTTTTGTAATCGCTTTTGTGTGAACATTCTTTTACCACCAACTTAACTGATTCAATTATATGTAAGAAACTGCTCACAATAAGTAATAATTACTTCATTGAAAAATTATACATGCTACTATTCTGTAATTATAACATTATAAAATTAATAAAAAAAGATTAATTTCAATAAGTGCTTTTTATGTATACATTTTTTCTATAATATAAATTTTAGCAACCGCTTTACATTTTGATGATAGTTATAATAATTACTTTGTTAATTACAAATATTTTTTATTATCGTACAAAAAAACCTGAACAAGCGGCACATAGACACGTTGCAACAATGAAACATCTTAACCAAAAATAATCACAATTTTCATTATAACCTTCAGTCCAAATCTCAAGAAGATAAAATATATCATAGGATATATTACAACAAACCACCTTGATGTTTCAGCCATCATCAATTTTCATTGAAGTTTATTTTGTAACACAAAATCTTGAAGCGTGTGTTCTACAAAAGCAAAAAGAATTTAATACATGAAAGTTGAAAATGACTGAAACATCTCGGTATTTTTTGTATTTGTCCTTTTAAAATTTTTGAAGAGAAGACACAAAAGCCACCAAAAATTTCTGACATTAAAGCAAACAACTTATACCTTCAATATATTTAGTCGCACGGTCATTGAAAACTAAAAGCAAAGACCATTACTAGCTCTTAGTTAAGTTAAAGAGATAGTTAAACTATTATTCAATTTGCAAACAAAAAACACGAAATTTAACATGAAGTTTTCATTTCATCCGGAAAACATAAAAGGTCTTCGAAATTTAAAAGCACCTTTCTCTTTCTGCTGCTGTGCTTCTTGGAAATTTTGTCCCTCTTATCTGCCAATTAGAATATGCAGTCCAAATTAGAAGCTAAGATCAGGAAAGTAACTAGCACAACACATTACCACACAAACCTTTAGAATGTCTAGACTTGCTACTAGAGTGATTTCTTCCTTGGGAAAGCTTACGAGCCCTTTCAGCATCTAGTTGAGCTCTGTACTCTCTCATCATCCTATCTGCATCTGCTTCCAATTCCCCTTTTTTTATTTCCTCTTCCTAGAAAGTAAAATACAATAAAGTTAAAATACGATATAGTGAACAAACACAAGTTAAAACACTGTTTATTTCCCTAGAAAATTGATATATGGAGTATTAAGCATTGAAATTTAGGAAATAACTAGTAGAGTAGGGGAAAGAACGAATCCAGAATATATTAGCCACACACCACAAAGAAGCTATAAAATAACATAGTGAGGCAAGTCTTTGGCAAATATTTCCTTGGGAAGGAGCACAATCAAAACATGGCATTTGGGGGACCCGGGAGTGACTTAAACAATCATATATCAAAAAAAGCACATAAGATTGTACCTGATGGCCCCTCAATTAGCTAGTGAGAAAGATAAAGTTTCTTAGCTGCCAGACTGCAAATGTCCTTAATGGCTTGCTTGCTAAGTGGCTATAGAAAAGCTAGCTTACAAGGCTTGCTCTTAGTTAAGGTGTGGCCAAATGACAAAGAAGTCCCTTTTTTTTCAACATTACAGTCACCTCTCTGAACTGTTTATCATCAAATGACACTGACCTCCCTTCCTCATTAAGGCAGTTAACGTAGACACAACTTGTACATCTATGATGGCAGTAGTGCCTTGAGAAAAAAAGGATAGATAATACACAAAGTAAGAAACTGGAATCTAATTTCCACAGAAAACTTTTAAGCAAAAATACTTCAATTGCCTACAACTGATCTCAACATTTTCTGTTACAGACAAACTCAGATCCAACTAAATTGAATGGGATATCCATAGTCATGTGAAATCAAACGGCTGAGGAGTGTCATGTGACATTTTTGGGAGGTTAGTAGAATTTGTCAAGGGATTCATAATAACAGGATTTGTATAACGTACTAATAAATAGTAAAGGGCATGTTTGAACGAGTTTCCTCAGAAGGACTTTCTAGGAGAGAAAAATAAAATAAAATAAACTTCTCCATAAGCTAAAATTAGCTAATGTACAAGTTAAAAGTAAAATTACGGAGAAGTTGTACTAGAGGGCTTCTAGAAATTAACTTATGCACATAAGCTAATTTTAACTTATACAGACGTCAATTTTAATTTGTTTTCTTCTTATTTTTCCTTTCTAGAAATCATTGTGAAGTTAGTAGTCCAAATAGACGCAAAAAAAGGCAACTACACTATAAAACTTTTTTTTTTTTTTTTTTGCTTTAGTCCTAGAACAATTTGTTTATGAAAATCATCCCTGCCATTAATTTGACCTTCAAAGTTAACCTTGATAGCATTATCACATGATGCCATCCCGTGCCATGTTAGCAAAAATAGACAAATCAGGAATGCCGATGTCGCCAAAAGTGTCGCATTAACATTTAACATATGACATTATCGAGGACTAAAATTAAAATAGTAATATATTTATAGGCCAAAATGAACATGTAACTTATTTGTAGGGACTAAAAACACTAGATCATACACACACAGAGAGATATATATAAAGGACTAAAGTTAAAAATGGCATTTATATGGGCTAAAATAAAAAGGTAAACATTTTAATAAGGACTAGACGAAAAAGGTAACTTATTTAGAAGGATTAAAGTAATGAATGACAGCTATAAAACATATTTAAAGTCAAAGAAAATCTAGGTCCAGTTGATTTTGTGAGTTCGATAATATTAAAAGTTATGACAATTGAACGAGATTAAAGGAGTTGCTTCAATGTTCTGTAAATATTTAACACTTTTAAGGCTGTCGCCAGTCAAATATTAAGGGATGGTTTTGGTTATGCTAGGGCTTTGCCGTCATTCTACAAATCTTAGGGTAATGAAATGTAAGTTCGTATTAAAAGAATTATATCAGCCTTCCCCAATGAAGCATTGATTAATTTTTTATAAAAGAACTTGGGCACAATATAACAATTTCTCTACAATGAGGAATGAACAGTAACTGAAAAAATTAATACTTGTAAATGATGATGGGGTTTTCAACAAAATGCAATTATGTTAGGAACAAAATGAAATAAAATTTATGATGAAAACATGCTGATATGAAAATGAGAAGGAAATAAAAAATAAACAAATTTGTCTAGGAAAATGAGCCAAACTTCGGAAACAATTTACGACTGCCTGATATATGAAGTCAAGAGTAATTGGAGTGATGAGATAAAAACAACCCCCAAATTGAATACAGAGATAGTTGTGCATAGATGCTAAAAACAAGGATATAATCGAAGAAAAATTTAAACCACAAATGGCATGGATTGAAATAATAAAAAAGCTATAGAGTATGTAGCTTGGATAAGATTGAGCAGCACCAAAAATCAATTGACGTTTTTAAAACCAATTCATTCTGATTAAGAAAAGAAATTACAGTATAGAGGGAACATTCATGGTTTTCAGAACATTACCTTTTGCTTCTTTTTGTACTCTTCCCAGGTAATGGTGTGAGAGGTATTAAGGCTAGCCAAACGTGCTGCATGCCATTCTGGTGAATGAAATGAACCATCCACCTGCGACTGTCCTCATCAATATCGCTCCAGGGTAAAAGAAATATAGAAAGTGATCCAACATTCAAGCATTATAAAGCATTTTATCCTGTAGAATAATAATACACAAGAAGTAGGAAGACTATCATAGGAAGTGTTCCCTTCAAAAAAATTTATATACCTTAGTTATGAAAATTTCCACAAGATCACATATCAACAAAAAAGGGAAATCCAGATAAACATGCAAGATTCTTGGATAAAAGTTCCTTGCGCATCAATTGCTAATTCATTGTTCACTTAGTATCAAGGTTTAGAAAAACGGACTGTTATCATGATTTCTACCTCAAGGTCAAGGCTTTTAGGTGTACTAAGCACAATGCGACCACAACTGTACTACATGCGCTTTACTTATTCACAACTTCTGCAATATTACGGAATGCAATGACCCCCCCTATTGCCACCGCAGTTTAAAACCTTGAACTTAGTATTGAAAATGTTTACTTCCACTAACAACTAAAATTTCTAGAAAACGTATTATGCTAAAGAAGAAGAAAAAATGTTACAATTTGTGAGCATCCTGCACAAGCTATATTTTCCGAGCAAACTTAAAGCATCGGACAACTCTTCCACCACAATTTATTTCAACAACATTTTGTAAGGAAACTGGAAATGCTCCCAGAAAACGGGTCTAAATGAGTAAATCCTAGTCTAAAGAGCAAGTTCTAAGCTTCGAGGACGAATGCTTTAAAACCAAAGTGTTCCCGATTGAAAAAGTGTCGGAAATGTTCTGAAATTAGTATTTGAGATTGCAACATATTAATTAATGAAAACGGTAAATTGCGGGGCAAACAGAGTCCAACGGTATTAAATCCAGCAGAAAGACATTCATAACCATGTGGTGAAGTAGCTTAGAAATGCTTTAGGGGTTTCGTAGTAGAAAGAGAGATCCGTGACGTGGAAAGGGTAACGGCAGAAGAAGATAGCGATTATGTTAGGGTTAGGGTTAGGGTTAGGGTTAGCATGGAAGGGTACAAACCATGCCGTCTTCAATCTCGTCGGGGCCGGCGGAGGCACCGCCCAACCTGGCTCTCTGCATAGCTTTGTAGGCTTGGTTTTTCCCCATTGTTACTCAGCGGATTGAACAGAAGTGAATTCACTATGAGATCATGCAGATTGAAGCAGCACTCCTCCACCGGAGTTGAACCAGGTTTCTCCAAATTAGGGATTCAATTTCCAAATCTCGAACCTCCTTCGCTGTTTTCTTTTGTTTCTTTGTTTGCTTGGTTCGTTCCTCTTTTATCGTTCTCCTTCTCATTCAGATGCAGAAACTGCATGATGGGCCTTAATGGGCATCGTTCTATAAGGGCTGGATCTACACATAGATTTTGAACCCAGGGAAAATGGTTTTTTTCTTCCTTCTACCCCCATGCTTTTATTTATGCACTTTCATATTTTAAAATTTCATATTTTTCCTTTTCTTTCTTTAATATGTTCAAAATATATAAATTCTCAATTTTTTTAAATATCTTATCCTGAATTATGCACATGGTGTTTATTTTTCATAATTTTATAATATAAATTTTGAAATACCTTTCACTACTACTTCGTAATGATGATTATTATTATTAAGGTATTTAATCATGTTTTGGAATGTGTTTGACAGTATTCTAAATTATGGACTTGGGAACACTCTTCAAATCTTTTATTTGTTATTCGACATGTATGATCCAAAAGTTTTTTAATACATTCTAAATAATCTTTCTTTTTGGTTGTCTATCAAATATATATTTATAAACGGAAGAAAAAAAAAATACACAATGGGTGAAGGAAATCTTTAAAAACTCTAAACCCAAAAACACAAACCAATAAATGATATTTATTAAAATTTAAATATTAGAATATACTCACACAAGCATCATTACTAAGAGTTCTAGATTAATCTATTATATACTCTTCATTCTAAAGTGTTATTCTTTCATGACTCTTAATTTTGTCACCACTTACCATAGTCATTCTCCTCCTTTCGCAATTGTATTTGATGAGAATATGATTAGGATAGAAGAACGTCGATAAATTTTTACACAAAACATGATCTAAAGAAAACAAGAAAGAAAAATCTAAAAAAACTAGACATGAAGACTCCAAAGCATATTATAAAAAATATATTTTATTTTTTAAAATAAACTCTTCTTTATTTTAAAATAGGTTGGAATCACAATTTTTTCTTCAATTTTTTCTCAAATATTCTAAAAATATTCTTTGAATGTTTTAATAAATTCTACCAGAAATATTCTCTTAAAAAGTTCTAGAAATTTCTAGTATATTTTAAATCAAAAGAGTTAAGTATTGGATCCTCCACACAAGGATATTTGATTCTTTGATATGTTTCATATAGCTAATGTGTGATGGAAGAAATTCGAAGTTTTTTTGTTAAATAAGAAGGAAGATTCTGTCATCACCTTAAGCATAACCTTCCACATATTAATCCTGATATGGATTACACTATCACCCAAGTCAAATGACTAAGGCATGAGTAAACATACACAAGACATTGTTGAGTAAATAGAAGTTGTCAGCAAAATAAGTTAAGCTTAAAACGGGTGATCTAAACTTTTATAAAAACTTTGAAATATTTAAAAAAATACTTATATTTCTTTGAATCAATTAAATAAAAAAAATAACTTTATTTTGTAATTTTAAGATGTTATATTCAATACTTTATATTTAATATAAGCAAATAAGATAACTAGCATAGTAGGAAATAAGAGATAAGGAACAAGAAGAAAACCACAAAGATTTATATAGGTTCACTTTCATAAAAAATGTTACATTCATTTATTTAATCACTTTGATTAACATAATCCACTAACTTCAGGTTTTTACAAGCACTCTACGAGAAAAATAAGAAATACACAACATTGCAAAAGTGTTAGCACAAGGCTTGATAACTGATTTGATGAAGCTAACAATATGATGAAGTCTTAAATGGATCAAAGCTTGCAAAGTGGATTGCTTGAAGTCATCATGGAGCTTGATGGAGTTTTGGTCTAGGAGTTAGGTTGAGTGTGTGTGAGAGTGTGGTTTTGGTATAAAATCATGAGTTACATGAGATATCACTCAAAGTAAGCTCCAAATTTATTTTGCTTAACAAATTAGGTTTAATAGATTTTGAAAAACATTTTTTAGAGTAAATCAGTAAACTATTTTTCAGAAATCAACTTACTGGATTTTCTTATAAGTCACAGAAAAATCAATTGATTGAACGATTGATACAATCGATTGAGTTTTTGACAAATTTAAAAACCAGTTTTCTTATATGAGGGGGAACACGTGTTTTCATATGTATTGAAGACAATTAAGCGTTCACTTGTGATTTTCAAAGAGAGAAAAACGTGCGTACACCTTGAGAACTAGTTACATTCTATTTTCTTTAAGAAAAACCTCAAGAACGTGAATTTTGAAGCCTTGCATTGAGTGGGTTTCGTGCAATAGTGGTTCTAAACCAAAGTTAAGTCTTCTACACTGTTCTTAATCCTTTTTGTAATCTGTTTTGTGTAGAAGTACTTGTGTGTTCATTCTAAATTGAATTTTCTTGTATTGTGAGTGATTTGGTTACCTATATTGCATAGGGTTTGCAATTGGGTTTGTGTAGAAGGATTCTGCTTTGTTTGGACAACTGTTGCGGGGTGTAATAGGTTGTTTGCTGCTAGGAACAGTGGTATCTTGTGGGTTGTAAGTGTTTTGTATTGTTGTGAACTGATCTTTGTGATCTTTATTAGTGGAACTCTTTGTTTGTTAGCAAAGGACTGGATGTAGCCCTTGAGGAAGGGTGAACCAGTATAAATATCTGTGTTCTTGATCTCTCTTTCTCTCTTCTTGAACACTGATCATATCTGTTGTTGCTTGCACAATTAATTGTTCTTCACACGTAATTGATTGTTCGTTCTGCTGGTATTTCTTTGAGTTTTCTGGAACTGTTATTTCTTTTGTATAATTAACTGAATTTGTTATTGATTATACTTGAGTGTTTTCTGTTATTTGTTATCACTATTTAATCGATTGAATTTCTGGAAATCTGGTTTCTTGAATCAATTATTGTTCTGGTTCTGTTTCTTAATCTGAATTGTCTTGTTGTGTGAGTAATCTTTAGTTTACTGTCAATACTGTTTACTTGATTGTTTCTAGGCAGTTCTGAACACATTTCTATTCAACAAATTGCTTTCACTTTTGTATCTGACATTTTTATTGATTGACTGTTTCTTAACTGATCTAGTTTACTTTCTAGTTTTAGTAAATTGTTTTTACTGTTTGATTGTGTGCACTGCTTCTCAGTAAACTACTTATTGCTATTTTCAGTTATGTGAGTTATTTCAATTGATTGATTCTGATCTAGAATCTATTGATCTTTTGCTACACTTCTTAATATAATTTTTCAGTAGTTTCAATAAAGAACTTTTATTCAATTTTTAATACTTTCCAACTTTTGCGAAATTTTTTGAAATTTCAATTCACTCTCCTTTTGAACTCAGCCTAAACTTGTTTTACAATTGGCATCGGAGCTAAGACTTGAATCCTAGTAGATGATTATTCACGTTTTACTTGGACTTTGTTCATTGCCACTAAGGATGAAGCCTATCATGCTTTTAAAATAAAAATTGCCAAAGTTATTCAGAATGAAAAGAATTGTGTTATTTTTGCCATTAAGTCAGATCATGGGGGAGAATTCCAAAATGAAAAGTTTGAAAAATTTTGTGGTAAATTCCGAATCAAGAACAATTTTTCAGCACCAAGAACTCTACAACAGAATGAAGTTGTAGAGAGGAAGAACAGGTCTTTAGAGGAATTGGCAAGGACTCTCTTGAATGAAACATATTTACCAAAATACTTTTGGGCAGATGCAGTGAGTACAACTTGCTATGTTCTCAATAAGGTGCTCATAAGACCTATCTTGAAGAAAACCCCCTATGAGTTGTTTAAAGGTAGAAAACTCAATATCTCTCATCTAAAGGTTTTTTGTTGTAAATGTTTTATTTTGAACAATGGTAAGGATAGCTTGGGTAAATCCGACTCAAAAGCTGATGAAGGTATTTTTCTTGGCTATTCATTGCATGGTCATGCATATAGAGCATATAATAGGAGAACCATGCTTGTAGAGGAATCCATAGATATTGAATTTGATGAAACTAACCAGAACATGCAGGAAAGTATTAAGACAGGTATAGATGATGAGGTTACTACTGGACAACAAGTTAATACTGGACTGGAGAATAAACCAGAAAAAGTTAGTGAACTGCTAGAAAATCAATCAATTGAACCGGGAATTCAATCGATTGAATTTGGAGTTGCTATAGAGATAATCAATTTTGAAGCTTGCCACTTTTGAGGCTTGTAAAGACCCAAGAAGGTTCCAAATAAAGCTTATGTAGGCACCACATGTAAGGCAAGTCATGTGGAAGCTTTCCTTCCAAGTATCTTTTGCCACTTGTCCTCCTTTCATTGGAGAGAAATTAATAGTTTGGGTTGCAAGTTACCTTGGCCACATGTCACTTTCCCAATTTAGAGAATCCCCTCCACTCATGGCTTGCCACTTGTCAAACTCATATTTGAGAGTTTTTTTAGAAGTTTGCAAGACAAGTTAGGGTTAGTCATATTTTAGCCTATACATAGATGTGCTTACTACATGTAAATATAACTCTGATTATATAATGAATTGCTGTGAAAAATTCCAACATTTCTAACTTGTCAAGGTTCTAACTAGATTAGTCTTTCTCAAGACACTATTCTAGACTTCCTCCTAAGTGTTGGCCTAACCTACTTTAGGAATTCAACCTAATCTCAATCTCTTATTGAAACTAAGACATCTTCTATATGTCCTTCATGCTTCCACACCAATGCTTCACACTTCCATGCAAATAAATCCAAAATGAAATTTAAATTTCAAGAAGACATGCTTGGCACGAGTTTCACGAAAAGTGTTCTTTTGTCATGTGATATATAGAGTCATTGTCTTTAAGAGCTAAGTGTTTCTTCTTTAATTCAATGTTGTTTACATCATTTCTTACATGTTTTCAGTAGTTTGTACAAATTAAAATTGAGTATATGTCTTGTTCTATGGTTCAAATTGTTTGCTTTTACTTGAACCTTCATATTTATGCCTTAGGTGTTATAGTATAAGTGTTGTTGCTGTTTTTTTTTTCTTGAGTTTTCTTCAATTTCAATCGACATAATTTCTTTATTTTTTAGTATTTTGTTGTTTATAATATGTATTTGTTTAGTATTAAGTAATGTTTTCCAAATATGTCATAAATTACATGAGTAGAAACTAGACTATAAGGTGTTTGTGACAATATTTAGGCTATGTCTACTATATGTTTGATGAATTGCTTTGTGTAAAATGAACTTGTGTTCTCCTTTCTGTGCTTTTCACTTTTTGAATTTGAGTTCCTTATCTTGTTATTAGATCATTAACAAGTTTTTTAGAGTTAGGTTTCCTTGTGTCTTGTAGTGTTGTTCATTTTCCTTGGCTTTCTTTAAGGAGTAATGATGGAAGCTTGGAGGAATGGAAGTGTTTTAGGGAAGAGCAATATTTGAGAGATAATCAACCAACTCTCAAGGAAGATGCCTAGGAAGAATCGAATTTGGGAGAGAATTTCCTAAGGAGACTCAAGAACAAATAAGATTCAATTTCAACATAATATCTCTACTTATTCAAAAGTGAGAATTACGTGGAGATGAGGGTCCTATTTATAAGATCAATGGTTGGACCATGAAGAGCAAAGAAGAGGGAAATTCAAATTTGAAGGCCCCTATTTGCTCCTAAAGGATTGGTACATAGAGTGGATCAAGTGTCACTTGTCCACTCATGCTTTCCACATTTAAAGATGTGCTCAGTATGAAGCATGCATCCACTCCATGTCACGGGCGAACTAAGGTTTTACTTTAGGCTTGAATGAGCCCAATTAAAATCCGAACAAGACTAATCTAACTATACACTACCATCCTTCACTACAAAGCCCAAATACTAAATAACCTAACCTATTTGGCCCATACAAGCCCAAATAACCTAGACTACTTGACCAAATCACAAGCTTGTTTATTTATATTTTATACATTTTCTTACATACTAGGGATGACCTATGTTTAAATTAACTTGGGCCTAATAATTTTAGTTGAAGCCTAGTCTACTTGGATTTTTCTGATCATGGCCCTAGTTGTTGGTCTGAGTTTGCTAAACTGAAACTCTTGTGATTATCTTGGGTGTAGGATTTTTAAACACATGCAACAAAAATTATAACACACAATACATCTTCAACATCAACATCTTCAAAACATCATCATCGAAGCAACTTCTCTTGAGGCTTGACTTTTCTCTTCAAGTCCAACAATCTCCCCTTTTTTATTAGGTCCCACACTTGATGCATAATTCAAATTTTGATGATGGAGATGATGACACGTTGCTTTCATTAGAGTCTTCAAACACACAGGTACAAAAAAAATCATACCACAAGAACTCTCCCTTGCTATGATATCTCCCTCTTGCTCTAAGTTCCCTGATGAACGTTTAGTCGTGTCATGTTTTTAAATAAAACTAACTCCTCCTTAAAATGCAATTTAGGGTTGACCTAGGTCGAATCCAAAGAACTCACACATATTAACTCCATCGATTGATATAACAAATTAAAACGGGGATGATAAAAAGAATGATAATTTTACTAATAACAAAAGAAAAATGTTTCTTATTAGACTATTAAAATAAAAGACAAATGCAATGAATGAAACCAGAAAATAAAATGTAACACAATGTTAAATTGCAGAAAGATAAAATGAAAATGTAAAATAACTAAATTTTACCCAAAAGAGACTCAAATACGACTATTAAATTGTGTATAAATAATCATGTAATGGAATGCCTAAGATTGTATCAGATATCATCTAATGGTGAACAATGGATGAACAAAGAATTAAAAGACAAAATTATGAATTTGTATGAATTAATCAGATTTTAAATTCAGAAAATAGAAAATAATAAAAATTAGTCTTAATAAATTTGGAATGCAGATACATGAATATGCAATAACAATGTCAATGACTTGTTACACTATCAAAATGGGGAGCATAAAATGAATTTGATTCATAGAAATGAAAAAAGAAACTTAAATTGTAAGTTGGTTTGAAGATTAAAAATTTGGACTAATGGAACAATGATCCATAGAGATCCAAATACGCTAGTCAGAATATCCTAATGACAATCGTTTAATAGAATGTTGAAAATGTATAAAGGATCGTCTTTTAGCGAAGAGATGATGAACAATGTATTAAGAAAATAAAACAATTATATTACATGAATGTAAACGTCTTAAACTATAAGGGGAAAAATATGAAAAAGCAAGAAAGTAAAATATAATGAACTAAAATGTAAAAGTAAAATGTGAACTATTGCTGAAACCTAATCCAAATTACACAAAGGTAAAAGTGTATAGAATGGTAAATTGCAATGAAAGTAAATGACAGAAATTTCAAACAAAAAGAAACAATTGTAATAAAAGGTGAAGTGTAAACATAAACTATAAAGAGAAACGAAAAAAAAAAAAAATAGTAGAGACATGAAATAGAAACCCAAAAAACCACAAATATTCCCTAAAGAACCTAATAAACTTCTCTTCACTTCACATGTAAATAATTCATTTATAAACTCTTTAAGTGATGAAGAACACATGACTCTTCAGTTCATGTTTACAATTTTTACAATTTTTAAATATGAAAACTAAAAATTAGTAATCGTATAAAATTTGAATGAATCGTAAGAAAATTCATTACCATAGAACAAGAACTAAAAAAATAGAATGCAAAATTCCTAAGGAAAACTAAAAACAGCAAATGCATTTAAGAGAAAGTGGGAAGTGAGAAGAACAAACAATGAGGAAAGCGCGAGAAAGCTAAAACCCATAAAATGAATCGTAAACTTCAAATTCTCATTCAACTATGGAGACATAACAAGATCATAAACTTCAAATACTAAAAAACTAACTAACTTGTTGACAATGATGTTGATTGTTAGTTGATGAAGTCAAGTCAAGGTAAAGCTTTAAGAGTTTTATGTTTTCAAAGAATTGTTTTTCAAAATTAATTAGGAGGTGCAAATATGTTTAGTAAAATAATTCAATTTAGTCAGATTTTAAATTGACTGTTTTCACTAAAACATAATTACTTTTAAATAAAGGATAGTCTAGGGTTTCTTTTGGACTTGAAGGGGCCCAATTGAAACCTTAGATATGCTTCTCTAACCCTAGTCTACTCAAGGGCCAAATACAAGCCCAAAACCTATTGTACTTAGTCCAACTACAAAGCCTACAAAGTCTTAATCTACTCTATACAAATTATACAAACTAAAACCTGACCCATGATGATAAGAGTTTGAGCTTGTCAAGGCCAGTTGAATCACAATCTTCATGTATTCTCGTAACTATAACTCTAGTTGTTGGTTCTTTGATTACGGATCTTTCATCAGTTTCTAGACTCAGCTCAATAATAAGGTGTTATTGGTGTAGTGTCTTGTTCTGTTAAAGAACGATATTTTTGGTGTTTCTTTCTATTGTTTCGCTATTGTAGACAATTTTGTTCTAGTATAAACTTGATCAGTATAATCAAGCGACTAGATGTAGCTTTTTGTAAGAATGAACTAGTATAAAAGTGTTGTGTATATCTTTTTTTCTCTCTTGCTATTTTCAGTATTTTTAATATTTTTTTATTCTTATCTTGCATTTTTAATACATTAAAAGAAACACAACACAATTTTAAAATTGATCAACCTTTTAAAGATTAATTCTAAAAGATTTTGAAATTTCTTAATAGTTCAATTCACCTTTTAAATTTTAATAAAAATATTATGGTAAATAGGACTAGATTTAGAGAAAAATGCTAGAACATTAACTTCAAAAAATCAATTTTTAAAAGTTTAAAATAATAAGAAAAAACTCTATTTTTATCTATATTTCATGTTTTCCTAAATAAAGAAATCACATTCTTAAGTTCAAGTATTTAAAATAATAATTTGGACGTTCACAATAATCGCCCTTAATTTAAAAAGAAAAAAGAAAAAGAAAACTGCCGCTCACATTAACATAGATATAATTCGTAGCAAGTCAACAAATACAATAAATACGGTATTGATTCTTGACGTCGATTGATATGATGCTCATGCAGAAGGTTGATCTCAATAGCAACAAGTAATAAAAGGTGTTTAATGGTTATATAAAACATAATGAAGAAAAAATAGGGAAAAGGAAAACAGACCACGAGCTGGTTGTAAACCAACAACATAGAAGTTGAGGTATAAAGAGGTCTTAATTCGAGGGGAGGGTAGGCAAGGATCACATGGACGCGTTTTCCTGACAAACCCAATAGTTTGAAAATGGTGAAGGTGTTTCCCCATAACCAGCAAACTCTGAGCTACTTCACCACTTTTCAAGATCTAATTGACAGAGAAAGACGTTTGGGAGAAATAAAGTTGAAAATATATTTTAAAGAACTTATAATGGAATAATAAAATCGTAAATTTAGAATATTTTTAAGCATGTAAAATTAACCTAAAACACAGAATTTTGTTTGCGTGCTTCTCACATTAACGTAGCGTATGCATATATGAATATAGTAACAAACCATATATCCAACCAAAATTACATGTAATCATTTGACAGAATCACACGCAAGAAGATTGCCTAGTAGCCGTAGTGACAATTAATGTGGTTAGTGAAGCATAGGTCAGTTGGCCAACAATAAAAACGGAAGCATATTGCAAAATGGCAAATAAGCAAAACTTGGTCGCTGCACCATCATCAAACTAACTTCTACTATGTGGAAATATATCCAACCACGGAAGAACTAAATTTTCTTTATCATCAAAATTGCCAGAGAAAAACGTTTTTCTTATGCTTCAACAGACATAACTACCACAAATAGAAGGGAAACAAAAAATAGCATTTCTAATAATACAGTTGCCCCTAACTTGCGAACCATGCAAGAACAACTGTTTCACCTTACAGTGACATATAGCAGACCAAAAAAAGGGAAAAATAGAAAAAAAAAAAATTGACAAACTGAATTTTCAACTATTCAACATTTCTCAGAATGGTTTGCAGGAACATTCAAGATGCTTCCTTGGTGCGTTTAGAGTAGTAGTTCCCTGTCATGAATCCAACTGAACCGAATTTTTGATGACTCCTTGACTCTTGCTTGAGCTCTCTCCTCCAACCTTCTGATTCTTGGTGGCAGCCCACACACGTAATCCTGAGCCTTCCTTCCCTCACTTGATAGTCCTGTTAGATTCTCCACCTTCCACCTCCCCACCAGAAATTCAAGTATATCAGCATAGTCCTTGGCCGTGTAGACCCCAGTGCGCTGGGCCACAGAAGAGTAGTTATCAAACAGGTTGTCGTCACGACCATCATACATAAGATGTGCTGGCATGGCAATTTTCTTCCTCATCATGTCTGCAAACGCCAAAACAGTTCCATCAGGATCAACCTCAAACAGCTTTTCCACTATCTTTGTGTATGCAGTCTCATGGCGTTTCTCATCAGAGGCAATCATGCCACAGATCTGGGCCAACTTTATATCACCATGCTCCTTAGCAAGCCTGGCTGTGTTTCCGTGGGATATGAAGGTTGCCCTCTCTTGAAATGAAGTGTAAATGAAACCAAGGTAGGGACTGTTCTCAGTCCGAGGATCCTATCCATCAATATCAATCAGTCAAGAAAGTACAATACTAGAAAAGTGAGAAGTGCAGCTAAAAGTACGACCTGTTTGCATAAACTTCTCCACAAACATTTCTATAAGAAAAATAACATGCGTTTCTTCATAGCTAAAAGTTAGCTTATGCATTAGTTATTATGTAGAAGCTCTCTCCCATTAGCTTCTCTAAAAGAGGATTTTTTTACTTATGCATAAGCTCATTTTGGCTTATAGAGAAACTTATTCATTTTTTCTAGTCCTAAAAGTAATAGTAGAAAAATTTATCCAAGCAAGCTCATAAGGAATTTCAAGAAAGTTGAATCCTACTCTATTAATCTAAAACATTGATTTTGAGAAGGTAGATCCTACGATAGTTCAATGGCATTCATGTGTACGACTTTTGCACACAGAAACACATTAATACATCTGGATACATTAGGTAATAAAATTTATATTTCAGGCACTTGTTCATCCCACAACCCCGGGTCCAAACAGCAAGTATGAGTATGTTTCATTATGAAAACTACAATCGATGAAGGACGAGATGGACTACAGAAGATGTATAAGATCTTACCATTCCAGATCCAATCAGGTACTGAATTGTCTTCTCAATTTGTCTCATGTCAACTCGTCCACATAAGTAAAGATACTTGTTAAGAAGATCACCGTGTCTATTTTCTTCAGCAGTCCATGCCCTTGTCCAAACTGCCCAGGAAGTAAGGCTAGCGCCTGTTTCATCACGGACTCCATCCAAGGTATTTAACATTGTTTGGTAAGTAGGAAGGGCTTCCTCTGTGATCATATCTCCAACCAGAACAACAAAGTAATCATCTGGAATCTCCTTCGCTCTCGCTCTCAGTTCCTTCACTTGCTCGTCAAACCCATCTGCAGAAGGATCTGGTAAAAAATCCTGTGGTTGCCAACATTTTTCTACAGGTTTAAGAAGAGTCAAGATGTTCTGCTCAGCCCAGTCCTCCAAAGATTTGAAAATCTCAATCTTCTGGGCAGGCATAGAATGGGTTACTTGAACATGCACTTCTCTTGGAGGCGTGAAAGGCTTCTTAATATTTTCAACCTCTCTACAAAAATTCAAATGACTTTTAGAGAAATAATACAGCAACTTCTCGATTGATCATGCTGGTAAATTTGATCTACAGACTGAACAGTATCGTTAATAACAACAACAATCGTATACTACCCCCACATATACAGGCTTATATCATTTCCTGGACACTAATATCCAAAAGCATAAAAATGAGTATTTTACAGAATGGGCAGTTTGCAAAGCGTCCTACAAACATTAAACCAGTTTTGATGCATCAACATAGATGCCCATGTCTATGCAACAACATGGAGACACTACACTCACAACTAACAGGTCTGGAGTAAGGATGAATGGTGGGGATCGGAACTTCAATTTGGGGAAATGGTGTCATTTTTGGCAAATAAACTAGGACCAGTTGATATCCGAGTCAAATCTAGTCACATGATCACATCACTGCAGTGGCCGCAATGGACACCCATTTTTTTTGTATAAAAAGATTATTAAACATCACCTATTATGTACCTGAGAATACCCAATTAGTACCCACACCTAGCATGTGCATGGCTCACAAAATGTAGCGCACATGCATCATGATCAACACAAACACCAAACAAAGTCATAAATGGACAGTTTCACCGAACGTGCCTACATCATACCTATGTTATTCAAATTTTCATCCAAAAAACCCAACCAACCAGCAAAACAGTTTGGGAGCTGCCATTAACAATTTCGAACTGTTACCACACTTTTCAATTCACCCCCAAAAAGAGATTCATAATCAGTAAAAAGTTGGCAACAGCCATCAAATTAACATAAGAATAAAGTATAGGCTAAAAAACAAAGACCACATATCAAATCAAACAGAACATAACAAAGACACAACAAGCTCCAATATCCGTGGTTGAGTTTACACATACTCAACTCGAAACCGAAGAAAAAATAAAAGAAAAATCTCAACACTGAACGAAGCCAAAAAGTTAGTAACACGTAACCATTACAATAAACGAGAGTTAACAATTTCGACCGGGAAAGCAAAGAAAAAAGTATAAAATGGATGAAAAGAACCATGCAATTTTGTTCTTAAACAAAAAAGAAATCAGATACGGGGAACAACAGAATCATATCAGGAGACACAAATCGATCAAAAGTCGTGGGTATTATGGTAGGCCGAAACAAAGTTTTCAACGAAATAACTATCCATTTCCAATCCTCACCAACCCGAAGAAAAGTCAGCTTACAGAAAAATACAGAAAAAAAAAAAAACAACAGTGTGTATTAAATGAATCGAACCACCAGAAACATCAGGGGCATCGAATAATGAATATCTACATTTTGAGCGGAGAACAGAAAAGAAAAAACATGAATTGAAAAAGAAAGGTGAAAAAAGAATAGCGCGTGGTTTTGAAAAAGTTGTTAGGTTTGGTTAGAGGCATTACAGAGACAGGAAAAGCAGAGAAGAAAAGGAAAGAATGAAAAGGAAGGAAGTGAAAAGAAGGGAGAATGCATGATTTGAGTTAAGAGAAGAAGATCTGAGAGTTGGAGAACTGACTTGGAACCGGAGCGAAGGGTAGAAGCCATGCGGAACCTGGGAGATCTGAGGCTGGCCATCTGAGGGAGGGCGAAGGATTGGGTTGGAAGAGGATTGAGTCTGAGAGCCATTGTTGTTGGAAGATGAAAGATGAGAGAGAAAGGGATTTTGATTATGAATGAGAAATTGTGTGAGAAGAGAAGAGAGGAACCAAGGAAGAAGAAGAAGAGTGATGTGAGGCAGCCAAGGAGGAAAGTAGCGAGTGAAAGGGGGAAGAAGGGAGGACAACCACTTAATGAATGGTTTAGCGCATCAATTCAGGGGTACATTCGTCTTTTCATTTCCCTCTTAATTACCCTTTTACCCTTCTCTCCCTCTCTTACACTAGTTCTATCTAACAAACAACCATTTTTAAATTTTACCTCACTTCTCCTTAATACACTATATTTGTGCTCTCTAATAATAATAATAATAATAATAATAATAATAATAATAATAACACCCTAATATAACATTTTTATAAACATTAAATATATTTGTCTTTTTCATAATTAAAATCTGAAATAATAAATATTTTAATGATCCAGAGTTTAAAAAACTAATCAAAATATTTATGAGTATAAAAAAAAAAAGAGGATATGAACTTAACTAACCATGATGGTAGTAATTGGTATAATTTAAAATATATATATATATATATATATATATAAATTTAGAACAAATATATAAATTCTGATAAACTGATTAATTGAATATTATTTTATTAGCTTTAAAATTACTACTTTAAACATATATTAATTATTTGATATATTTTAAGGGTAAATTTAAAATAAATACAGGATTAAAAACCAATGAGTTTTTCTCCAAGAACCGGGCAACGTCTCAAGAAAGGTTGGATAAGCAACTTGCGATAAAGAGAATATTCTTTCTAGGTTTTTAGTGCAGAAATTTGGACGTGCACGTGGAGTTTGATACAAATGATGTGCACTATGTGTTAGTACAAATAAATAATAATATCTTTAATATTTTATTTTTTAACATTTGTGTTATTAATTGAAATATGTTGAAAAGTATAATTTTTTATAGGTTTAGTTTTTATTTAACAAATTTCAGACATTTTTTCAGTTTTAAATTAACTTTAAATAATAGAGTTATATTAATGGTTATTAAATATAGTCAATATTTTGATATTAATTTTTTATTATTATCATAGCTTCTTAGATAGTAGAGAGTTGAAAATTAGTTAATTAGGTGAATCCAAAATTCAAATTTAGGAGAATATCAATGTTTGATTAGATTGTACTTATCTTTTAATTCAGTCATATTACTCTTAATAAAATCTTAAAACATGAAAAAAAAATTAGTCTTGCTTATGGCAATATAAATTCTTAATTTTTTTTTGGCTTAATTAGTTTTTATACTTTACAAAATTTATAATTTTAATTTCTTTTCTAAATTTTTATTTCTTTAATTTTTTTGGTTCATTAATATTTTACATAATTTTAAAAATTTTTAATTATTTGTAATTCACCTCGTTTTATTGGCCAGTAATAATCATATCACTTAATATTTGGGTCTTTATTTGGCTTAGATATATGCTTATTTATACTTGTTTTATAATATTGTTTTATATAAATAATAATAATTATTATATTATTATTGACAATATTTTTAAAATTTTTATGAAAAATTATAAATTCTGATACTGTTCCTTTTACTAATATTTTATTATTTAAGAACACGTAGTTGTTTCTCCACAAATAATTGATATAAGACTTAACAGTAACTCTAAACAGTAAAATAAATTTTTATAAAGACAAGAATTATAAAAGCTAAAAGCATTAAACATATATTATAAGATGGAAAATATATTTAAGTATTTGATTTAATTTTAATTATTTAAACAAATTAAGTTAGCTGAAAGTTTTATTGTATTAATAGGTTAACTACTGCTGCAAAATAAACTTTGAGATAACCAAAAATAAATTTTGAGATTAATAATATCATATCCTATATGAAAGGGTTAGTATAACAACTAATATGTATTAATTAGTTTATTAAGCTATTAAAATAACTCTGTATTTAATTGTATTGCGCCTCAAATGCAAAAAAGTCTTATCACATATAATGTTGATTGTAAGTCACATTGGAAAAAAAGTCTTATAATATAAATGTTGCCACCAGATTTATTAAACTTTTAAAATCAATTTTATTATTTCAATATTTAAATTTTGACACAGAATATGATATTATATTCAATTATTTTGTTTATATTTAACTTGTTAATCTATGCATCAAAAGAATATTTTCTTTTAAAGCAATAAAATTAATACTCTCTTTAAACCCAAATATAAACATTAAAAAAAACATGTTTGATCATTTAAAACATAAATGAATTTTAATTAATTCAGTAACATTTAATGTTAGTATTTTTAAAATATTCTTAAATTTAAACTCAAAATAGTTAATAAATAATTTTAAAATATTTTTAAAAAAAATGAAAACTAAATAAATGTAATTAACGTTTATAATGACACATGAACATTATATATTTTTTGACTTATTTATAAAGTTGACTGTAATTTCACACATTTAAGATTTTTAATAAGCAAAATAATGAAAAAAAGGAAATGTAATAAAATATTTCTTTTTTTTCTTTTTAAGGTTGGTTTAAGATTTATTTAGAAAAATTAAGAAAAGTAATAAATTTGTTAATCTTAATAAAATAGTTATGAGGTTTTTTATTTTAGTTATATATATATATATATATATATATATATATTAAAAGTTAGATGAAAAATAAGAATATAATGGATAAAAGAATTTTTAATATTGTATTGAATTTAAAAATGAAAATTAAATAGAAAAAAATACTTTAATAACAAAAATTTTTCTGCTGGTTTTTTTTTTTTTGGATAGAGGGAGTATGACCATATATACTCTTTATAAGATTTAATTACTCCTTCCATATTTTTTATGCTTTGTTAAAGGTTATTTTGTAATTAAAGTTAATATATAATTAAATTCTCTGCTTTATAATTTATATTTTTTATATCACAATAATATATATTTGTATATTAGGGTTGAAAATAAAATTTTAAAAAAGTTATAGTGAAAAATTAAACATCAAGAATATTCACTTTATATTAAGAGCAACACATTAACATGTGCCTAATCTTTTTTAAGACTTGAAATATTCTTTAGAGATATAGTTGATTAATTTTAAAACAGATTAAAGGTTATGAAAATTTATTATTTATTTAATAGAAAAAAATCTATATATTTTTAAATTTTTTTAAGATTAGATTTAGAGAAATAATTTATTGTATTGCGAAATATATTCATAAAGAAATAACAAGTGAAAAATGAAGATAGCTGACTATAGTTTGGTAAGTATACCAAATTGTTATATATAATAAATGGATAGAAGTTTAGTTTGAAAAAAAAATGATTACAACTGATGTAGGAGTTAGTATGCTCCTTTCATGGATTTGCTCATCCAAACCATAGAAGATGCATTTATATGCCTTTCAAAAGGAAATAACATTCTTTGTGATCTTTTCTACCTCATATGATCCAATGGAACTCTCATTAGATGGTGAGAGATGCAAAAGGTTTATTGAAGTGTGCACTTACTTATTGACATTGCTTAAAAAGGGGAAGGAGACAAGGGAGCTTACAAATAAGGGTAATACAATTAAAATGAGAGTTTATGTTTAGAGGGAGAATAATATGAAGATCGGAGAGCTTAGTTCAATGGGAACTTCAAAAGAAGAGAAGATAAAGTTTAAGAGAATCAAGAGACATGAAGAGTTTTTCATCTCTAATCTCTAATTATTTTGTTTATGCTCAAATTATAATAGACTAAGTTATAAAGTTTGATGGCTCCTTCTAGCAAAACAATCCGTACTTATACTTACAAGTTCTACATAAATGAATAAAATTGTATATACTTGATACAATTAATCTATAAGAATTCAATTTAGACTCAAAAGCTTGATAAGCCATCAGTACTTATCATATTTATACTTTGAAAACTAGTTTGTATGGTGTTAAAAAGAGTTTGGTTAAAAAAACTTGATCTATTGAATGTGTTTTGAAAAATGTCTTATTTTAAATCTATGTCTTTTAAGCATAATCAAAAAGGGGAGATTGTTGAGGAAAAATCCAACTTCATATGACTTTCATTAAGTGTTGAAGAAACATCCAAGTTCAAACATCATCATGCATCATTTGTAAGACAATTGATGTTTAAGAACAGATCATGCAAAATGCAGGTATTGCGTCTCACAAACGAAACAACACTATGCAGTATTCTCTTACTTTGATAAGGTGCAAGTAACATCAGATAAAACACACGCAAAATATCAAACCATACACATTGAGTCTAAGTTAACCTCGTACTTTAATAAATTTATATGCTTATTATATGGTATAGGAAATGTCCACTACCTTTTGTTTGACTACACAGATCCATTCATGACAAATTGCAAGTCAACGTCAAGATCATGGAGCACGAGCTAAAGTTGCTTTCTTCACCAACTTTCTGACAAAAGCTATCTTTAACTCTAGCCCAACTAGTTGTCATATATGGTGTGCACTTTTACCGTGTGATGATACAAAAGTTATGCTACCGAGAAAGGTGTATACTACCAGTCATCTAGGATGTTGCGTAAAGAAGAAGAACATTTAAAGTTTCACTTAAGGTAACAATCATATTCAAACTCGACAAATACAAAAAGGACATTAGAAGAACTGTAGTTGTTTAACAAATAGAAATGACCTCTCTATAGTTATCTTCTTCCAACACCTATATAAAGCCTTTTGTCAAGAAGAAGAAGAGAGATTAGAGGTTGCACTATACTAAAATACTGCTTAGATGCTGAGCAATTTTCAAATCTTCAAAAAGAGATCCCAAAGCTGAGATCAGAGAATCTGACTTATTTATGGATCAAAAGAAGCCATAAAAAAACATTGAGAGTGTTCATTCAGTCACCTAGGAGAGTAAACTTACACCTTGTATTTGTTGAAAGACGTAAATCCAAGATGATTTGTACTAGGAGAGAGCTTAAGCATTGTATTTATCGAGAGATACAAACACTCTTTAGTAGTCAGATCCAATGATTAAATGATCATTGAAGTCTTCAATCTTCTTATACTACCCAAGAGTGGCTAAAGGGTAATGATAACTTAGGTAAGGCAGAAGTGGCTTGCTGAAAAAAATACTCCTTGATGAGGTTTTCCAAGAGTGACTATGATCTAAAATAATACTCAATTAGTTAGGAGTAGCAAGGTGTAAAAAATACTCAGAGTCAGTTAGGAGTGACTTGAGTAAGGAATACTTAAAGGGTTAGTAAGAGTGGTTATGAGCCCAAGGAATACTCAATTGAACTACAAGTGACGTATGTCAAGAATATTCAAAGGGTTAGCTAGGAGTGACTACAAGCACAAAGAATACTTGAGTGTACTTTACAATAGTAGTATGCTTAATTGAGCTTCACTTGTTGGTCAAGAACTGAATGTAGTTTATTGTGACAGACAAACCAGTACAAATGGATGTGTATATTTTCTTTCTTCTTTATCTCCTTTACATTATATGTTATCATCATCTTTTTTAACATAAGAAGGAGAGTTAGTGTTAGAATATGTACTAAAAATATTTTCATCAAAGTGTTTTTAGATTAAGTATTTAAGTCTACACCTGTAATGGTTGGTTAAACGCAAGAACTTTGATCTAATCACTTGTCAAATAAAATTAGAAAATACATTAATCAAATGATTCAGTTGAGTTGCAAAATTTGTATTTAATGTGACCTCTCAAACAAAAGGACTACATTTAAAATAAGTTTCAAATATGTCTGCCTAACCAAATTGGTTATGAAGTGCAGAGGTTGCATCATTTGTATTTCATCATATGTAAATACTTGAAAGTCATTTATGAAAATACACTTCATTTAGTCAGTCAGTTGCAACAAATATACTTAGTTCAATCTTGTGTCTATGTAAGTTTAGCAGAGGAGACACTTACTATATCTTAATTGAAATTTTCGTTTGCATGTCTATGAGTTTTTCATGAATGTTTCATCAAGTTTTTATGTGCATAATGAGCCTCAATTTATTGGTGTCCTAAACAAATCCTTTGTGACTTAGTAATTATGTGTTGTTTTTGGTGTTAGAGTTTTTCTAGAATGTTTTTTTGATTTTTGGTTGACAACTCACAATTATATTTCTTTTATTAAGTAAAAGGACATTTTATTTGAGCAACTATGTTGATCGTATTGACCATACTAAAATGAGTATACATTATTTAAGAAGTAGATTGTGCACATGTTAGTATCTTATTTGAAGTTGGTGATCAACGCTTTCAAACTTATAGATGATTTTCTTGCACTTTTAATATATTAATTATTGGAATCATTTATAAATATCTTAATCATTTCACATTTCGTGCTTCTCTAAATGAGTAATTTGATATTTTTATTATATGACATCCAAATTTGAGTTGTTTGATGATAACTTATAAGACTTCTCATATATTTTTTGTTTTCACATTATCTAGTCTTTACTCATTTGATTCTTAGTTAATTCATACTTGACAAACATATTATATATGCCAAAATTTGGTATTATTTTGCTAGCAGTATTCCTTAACATAAAAGCAATTCAAGTATAATTGTTATAGTGTTTTTTTGGAATAAAAATGTGATTTGTGGTCGAAATATACGCATATTGTATGATATACAATCTGTTTAGATAATTAGTTCACTTTTACGTGTGTGATATAAATTAATATGATTACTTATACCTAAACTTTAAACTAATATGATCATATCTACTAAAAAACAAATACTATTTCACGTGACGGGAAAGATATTCAAGAAAATTAGGATGATTTTTATCTTCTTTAATTTTGAAATATGGAAAATATTATATTCTTTTAAAAAGCTTCGTCTTCTTAATTTATATATTATTTAAGGGATAACATCGAATGTTTGGTTTAGTTTTGTATAATTATTAATTAATACGTACGAGACACTGGAATTATATTTATATTCAAATTGAATATTTGTTAATGTGGTTGATAAAGTTTAACAAAAAAAATAAAAATCACCTTTAAATAGAATGTGCGGCTAATTTTGTAAATAATAAGATATAAACTAGATATGTGATAGTTTTGTGAAAGTATTAATTCCTCTAAGCAGTTCAAGGATAATACTTATCATAACAAACACCAGAGATGTACATAAAATAAAATATTTGATTATATATGGTTATGAATTCAAAATAATCAGTTTACTTTACAAACTTAAATTTATATATATTTAAAAAAAACTATCCTTATATATATATATATATATATATATATATATATATATTACAATCTCTTTTTTAATTAGAGATATTATAATACCAGTTTAAGTAAAAAAGATAGTATGAATTGAGTGTTATAAAAATATTAAACCCATTTATAGCTTATGTGCTTATACACACAAACAAAAGAACCTACTTTTACAATAACTCATTCACATCTCTACTTGATTTGATGAACAATTTGAGACTCAAATATGATGAGAAAACTACAAGGAAAAGAGAGCAGTATCTGAAATGGAAAAGGCAGAGTAATTATGCCTCTATCTAGGTACTACAGAAGCAAGTGTGTATTTTTCACAATTTCATGAGAGTGTGATGCAGAGAGAATGGTCCCCACTTCACCAAAAATAGTTGATGG
>Ga0099824_1000168_pt1 | contig 60557 bp, 33 predicted proteins | sample SiratrowhiteBW_FD_76837 | JGI IMG/M metagenome (GOLD analysis project Ga0099824, IMG submission 76837) | Root nodule microbial communities of legume samples collected from California, USA - Siratro white BW | ecosystem: Host-associated > Plants > Roots > Nodule | place: USA: California... | reverse complement strand
TTTTATTTTTTTTTATCAAATATATATTTTATTTATTTTATCATTAAATGTTTTTTAATATTTTATTAATTTTTTTTATAATTCAATATTTTTTTTATATTTTTTTTTTTTTTTTTTTCAGTTTGGTGTATTTTTTCACATTAATGTCTAAAATGGGTAAAATATTATTTTTTTACTAAAATGGGAAAATGGTGTGTCAGGTAAATAGGATTTCAAATTAAAAAATCCTTCTAGCTAAGCATCATTAATGTTTCCATAATTGATATTGTAATGGTTAGAGTGTTTGTTTATTTCCCTCTTCCTGATTAGTGAAAACGTGAAAACATTAATGGTAGTGGTGTGCAACTGCAACTTGATCCATTTATTTCCACTCAATAGTTAATATTATATAAATGTTATTTTCTTTATTTATAAAAGTAATTATATTATTATTATAATAATCATTATTATTGTTATTATTTTAATTAAATTTGTTAGAATATTATTACTATTTATTATTATTATTATTATTAATATTTTTTTTAAAATAATCATTATATTATTATTATTATTATTTTAATTCAATTTTTATGAATTTAATTATAATTATTATTTTCATAATTATTATTATCATTTAAATTAAATTTGTATGAATTTAATTAAAATTATTTTTATTATTTAAATTAAATTCATATGAATTTAATTAAAATTATTCTTATTCTTATTATCATTATATTATTTTATTTTAATTTAAAGTAAATTTGTATGCCATAATTTTTTTTGTTACGGTTTTGTTAATTTTTATTTTTATTTTTTTTTGTTAATTGTTAAACTTAACATATGACCAAATAATTAGAAAATGGTTGCACAGAAATCGGCTTAGTGAGAAACCATTTAATTAGTGTCTTTAATTGAAATCGTCAACCTGCCACTTCTATTTGACTAGCCTGAAATCATGGCTAGGTGGAAGGATTTCTTAATTTGAAATCATGTCTAGCCGACACGCTGACACGATTTGTGTATTTTGATAAAAAAAAATAATTTTTTGCCCAGTTTAGATATTAGTGTGAAAAAATACACCAAACTGAAAAAAAAAACCTACATTATATACATACACGAAAGCATTACATGTTCAATAAATATTATTCAAGAAACATTATTTTATTAAATATTAGTTCATTCTGATCATAAAATTATTTTTTCTGACACAAGGTAATTAAAATTATAGAATATAATATTTATAAAAAATCATATAAATATTAAAATAAATTAAAACTTTTATAAACAAAAAATTTAAAATTATAAGACTTAAATAATTAAAATAAGTTTTTCACTCATTTTGTTGAGCAAAATTTATTTTGTTAAACAAATATCATTAAATTTTTTTATAACATGATTGCTGTTAAAAAATTATCCTGCTTAGTACAATTTTTTCAAATCTTTATTCATGAAATTCGCCAAGAAAAAAGAATTTAATTATGTTGATTTTATAAAAAAAAAATTAATGCTTATGTGATATTTCATTGAGTTAAAAATGATTATACCAAGCAATTTATGAAAACATCTAACACATGTAATTTAAACTATTCCACACAATTTCTAAATTAATTACAACTTTATATGACAAGCTCAACACCAAGAGTTTATCCAAAAACCATTTTTAAATCTATACATCTTGAAATTGTTTAGCAATAGACGATAAAAAATAATAAAGAAAATTGTTGACTCTAAAGTTCATTTAACAATGAATTTTTCATTGATCATCTTAAAAAAAAATCAATATCTATTGTTTCAAAGCATCTACTCGTGATATGTTTACATTCTACCTCTATACTTAAGAAAACAAAATATTGATTTGAATTAGAAAACTAAATAAGAACTCTAAGTAAAGCTAATGAATTATCAACAAGAGTTCAAAAGCAATTCCTTAACAAAATAAAATTCAAAAAGATAAATAGCACTACAAGAAAAAAGCTATTTAGAGATCAATTTTTAGTTACCAAATGAAATGGTTGCTAATTGTGACCAAAATAGTCACCAAATTAAATTTTGGTTGCTAAATAACTACAAAATAGAAGTAATGATTGAATTTTAGTGACCAATTAGGTTATGATAATTAGTATCTAACATTAGCTACCAAGGTTTTAATGACCTATGCTATTAGATTCTAAATTGGTATCTAATTAAGTTAGAGACTAATTTAGAATCTAATCGTATTGGTCACTAAAATTTTGGTAGTTAATGGTAGATACCAATTATCTTGACTTAATTGGTCACTAAATTCAATCATTACTTCTATTTTATAGTTATTTAGCAACTAAAATCTAATTTGGTAACTACTTTGGTCATAATTAGCAATTATTTTATTTGGTAGTTAAAAATTGGTTTCTAAATAGCTTTTTTTCTTGCAGTGTAGTAAAGTATAAATTGTTATAGAGAATTTAAAACAAAAATTATATTGAAAAAAAACTCAAATTTTATTGTAAAATTAAAAGAGATTAAACTCAAAAGAGTTTAGCCTTCCATACGAAGACAAAATAAAAGAATTACAACGAATAAATAAGAGAAATTGTGATGTTATGTTTTTTTAAGTGTGTTCTAGTGCAAAGCTTGCCTCTTCTCCTTTAAATCTTGTATCCTTTTATAGGTTTCTTTACTTCCAGGATCTTAGAATTATATTCTATTTTAGATATTGTTCACATATTCTCAATTTTCAACTTCCCAAAATTCTTAGATTTTGTTTCCAAATTTTTCTAACATAGAAAAACAATGAGACTAATTTGTGAACCTTGAGAATAACAAGTAGAAACAGAAGTGTTTTTGATTACCAAAGAGTTTTTTATTCAAGAAGAACTAATAAAGAGATTCTTGGAGCTCATCCTTGATTGTGATTATTTTTCAATTGTTTATACATTTCAAGCATTCAGGAAAGTTATTGCAATTCATTCATCTTTGTTGGTTTTGAGTTGTAATTGCAACACTATATTTTGTATTCAATTTTTCAATTGATTAAAGTTGTATTGGGTCTACAAGTGTATGTGATTTACTCTTATAGGGGTGTAGTAGGGTTATGCACTAGTTTAGGATGTTTTTGACGTGGTGTAATAGGGTTCAACATTGTAGCTATCTGGTCTTGTATTGTGCAAGATTGTGTCTTTGTTGTATTGTGTGAATACTTTTGATCTTTAGTAAAATTTATTTGCTTGTTGGTGCTCTTGATCTTTCCTTTCTTTTCTCTAATCTTGAAATCGCAAATCAATTCTATTTTTTTGTATTTATATAATTTACAATTGATTATTTTTGTATTCAATCAACTGTTTCTTGTGTACTACTGATTTGTTGGAAATCAGTAATTGATTGTGTTTCACTGTTCTAATTGATTGTGATATGCTTGAAAGGATTTGTGAAAATTTCAATTTGTTGTTCGCGAGTTTAATTGATTGCATTCTTTGAGTGATTGTTTAACTTAAGAAAATTAATTGATTGATCTTTAATTTTAATTCATTAAATTTTTCAAACAAGAATTTTTGTTGGTGTTTATTTGATTACTGTATCTTGATAGATTCTAACAAGAAAAATTCAATTGATTGTTCTTTGAATTGAATTGATTATTTTTCTGTTGTGTTGTTGGTCTGGAAGCTATTTTAATTGATTATTTTTTAAATTCAATTGATTATTTTTTCACTATGTTGCTTATAATCCCATAGTAAACTATTTCAACTAAATAATTTTTTTTATCTTTCAATTCTTTCCAGTATTAGACAAAAATCTTTCAAAGTTCAATTGACCCTCCTTGAACTTTACCTATCATTCTTTTCATAATGAAGAGAAATCGTTAATAGAATTCAAGTATTAGATGTAGATTAGACAAATAGGCTAGGACATGAAATTGGACGAAATATTCTTCTTATGCAGATCTTTCTCAAGTTATACTATATACTTATATCTCAGCATCTTTTACTGTCTATTGTCCATTTCGATACATTTGGCCCTTTGGTTTATTAGATCTTTCTAGAGGCTAGGTTGAGACACCATCCATTCACATGTATCTTATTAGAGTCTTCAAAAGATTAGGGCTGAGTCACCATCCATTAAATGATTAACTATCAAATCATAATACAATCATCCCAAATCATTTGTGATATTCATTTCCTGTTATATCCGAACAACTTCAGGAATAATACTTGAGAATTAATATTCACCAAATATTTGGATAAAAGTCTTGCTCACTATTACTATCATCCTTATTTATAATATTATATTGTCTCAGTTATACTTCTTTCAGTTATATTATATATCAACCTTGAGAATGATACTAATAATAATAAAAATGACAATTGGCAATGACTAGTTAGGATAAATGAGCATGTGCACATATCAAACTCAACATCAACACTTCAACTCATCTCAATCCCCAAAGAATCAAATCCTTCATTAACGGATATGCCAAAATGGTTTAACATGATCATGAGACCTTTCCCCCCATAAGGAAAATAATAACTATCAGTAAAAGATTACCAATGATATTTTGCAGTTAAGTTTCAGAGTCTCAAAATATATTTCATATGAAATCAAGTTTTTATATATGAGTTATAAAACCAATAATGAAATCTTTTATGAAGAAACTTGAGTGAAATTAGAAAATAGATTTCAATGAATCCAGGAAAACATTAAGTTTTATAGTTGTGAGGATTTAGGGGTGCCTCACCTAAATACAAAACAAAATACAATATATATATATATCTCCTTTCCCTACCTTGGAAGTGTGAAGCAGAGTTTCCCTTATATGTGTTTTCTCACAAGTTTTTATCATATTTTCTTTTGTTATATTTTGGTGTGATTTTTGACTTTACTATTGCTCCTATTTATAAAGAAGTCATGGTAGGCATTACACATTTGTAATTATATAGTTATAATTCAACTAATTCTTCAACTTAGTTTCAGTTTAGTCATAAAGAGATAAGTACTAAAATATTATGTGTCCATGGTAAATAGTAGAAAATTAGGTCCACTTAGTCAACTTTATCTATATTAGTAAATGCAGAAGAATGTCTCTACTCTCTAAGATATAATCCTTATATCAATAGTTAAATATGTCACATCAAGGTAAAAATAATATCTTTCATAATAAAGAAAACATACTCATATGTATTCGTCTAATAGTCTATAGGTAGTGGTTATCTTATTCATCCAATATTCTGCCTCAATTTGTACAATTTGAAGTAATTCGTCTATGGATAAACTTCAAACTCTTTGCCTTATGCTTCTAATGACTTTGAACATTTCATTTTAACTTTTCACTTTAGTATCGTATGGTGACTTAAAATCGTGTACCAAGTAGAAATTGGATTCTTCTTTGCTTTTGACTTCGTTTAACAATGTATACCTCATTGTAGTCTTATAATCTTTTGCTTGATCCCATGATATATATTTCTTAATTTGATTCATAAATCTTCACATCTTCTCGAAAAATTCTATATCAAGAGCTTTTCTTAATAATCTTTTTAGACGATATACTTTGCCAATATTTTATAATTTCAAGTTGCCAAATAATTTCATATTTTTGATAATAATATACTTAAAAACTTGGGATGTTATAGGTACTCCCATACACAACTCAAAAAAGTTAGATAGATGATTATATGGGTCTTTATGATCCATTCTTGCAAACTGTTTAGAAGCTATGAGTGAAAGTAAAACGAAATTCATTTCCACTCTTTTTGTTAGTCTAGCTATGTTAGAAAAATGTGTTGGCCCCAACCGATGAAGATATTTCCCTACAAGTCTTCTTTGATAATTGTAGTTATGTGATCCTTCACCACTTAGATTTTTTGTTGCATTTGCATTTCTAGGATATGGCAATTATTTGTTATTGACGACTCTTTGTTTTGTGTCTTTCCTTATCTAGCTACTTTTGTTTCCTTGCTCTACTATTATTTCTCCTTATTGTTCTCTCTATTTAAAAATGGAAAAGTAAATTCTTAGCTGGACCTTTACCTCATACAAAAATGAAACTAATAGAAAGGTAAACTCAAGAATAAACACATATTTACCAAGAATTAAAAACTACTGGATATCTACACAAGTTTACAAGTATGTCTCAAACTAAATAATTGATTTACTGAATATCTTAACACAAGCCACTGACAATAACACCAAAACTTATTAAGATTTTCCTTTCAATGAGTGTCCTAGATCAATATAGTATTCTAAATAAATATCGTATCCTAAAAGACTTGTGCAAGTTTCAACAATAATCATAATCTATTTTTGACTTGCACTAAAAATTTACAAAAAGAATGACATTTCAATAGGATTTATTTAAGAGTTGGGTAATGAAACTAGCTTTAAAAATAAATACTAATAAAACTGAGGTAATAAATAATAAATATATTGAGATTGAACTTCACCTACATCAATTAAAGATTTAATTATAACATGTAATTTTTTAAAGATTTAATTATAACATGTAATTTCTTAAATCATAGTAAAACTGTTGCCTTAAGATCATAACTTGTTTCAACTAATAAATTTAAATATATTTCTAGCATTCACAAATATTAGATGATGTAATTTAATTTAGATTTAAGATTTGTTTTCTTATCTAGATCTAAATCAACTATCAATTCATCTAAACATTTAAGATCATAATCAAATCATTAATATGAAATAAAAGTATAGAATCTCTCTCTCTTTTTATATATATATATATTAGAAGCAATATAGAAAAGTTGGAAACATTACATTCGATCCTAATACAAAAGATTTAATCATTCATAATGATGAAGGTCATCTATGTTACACAAGAATGAATTTTGGAACAAATGAGTTAATTTTGAATCTTCTTTCGAGTTGATCCAAAACTTTTCTACCTTCTTGTAGTTCTTTTTTCTTCAAAATATCTCTAAATCTTTCTTAATGAAAAATTCATAACCTTTTTAACTCAAACAAATCACATACTTTAAACTAATTTTTTTTCTCAAGCAAAATTACTTTCTCTTAAGTGAAATTAATGTCAAAAGTCTACTAAAATTTTGGCTTGGTTTGGTTGATTAATATCTGTTTTTCCATTCTTCTCAATTATTTTCTTTTTCTTTTCTTCCTACGTATAAATATAAAAAAATAATTATCATTCTACATTGATAGATGTTATCATAAAATTTAGGAAAATCAAGTTACTAAATGCCCAATAAAAATCATAAATAATTTTACTTAATTTTATGCTTAAAAGCGATGTAATATCATTGTCATATATGAAAATGTCATGTATATTATTCTTCTAGATGAAAGAATGAGACAAAACTTTAATAGGTGACCAAATTTCATTAATTTTAAAAGGTAAAAAGCCTAATTTAAGGCACTAAAACCTGAAACACCAAAATATCTCATATTGGGAATTAATGCAGAAAAAAAAAATATAATTAAGCCAAAAGAGTGAGATAGTGAAGTGGGGAAAGGCTCCAGAAAAGGGGAAAAGGTGCAGCATGCTTCTTCCTCCATCATCCAGCGATATGATATCATCAACAACACAGCCCCAGACAAAACAAAACTAAACCCCAACACACCACACCACAAACAACATTAACTATACAAAAACAAATCCCTTGTTTTTCTCTCTCCTCTCAAATCTCACCCTCTTGCTGTGGTGCAGATCTCAAGGGGGATCTGAGTTGAGTTGAGGAGAGGCGTGGTTTTGATTCGGGAGGGGGCAAGACGCCTCCTTTTTAGGGTTTTCTACAATGGCCACAGCCTTTCCATTTCCCCTCTCCGCTACTCAGGTTCACGTGCAATTTCGTTTTCCCACATACCCTTTATCTCCACCATTATAATTAACCTTAAAAGCGACCATTTTGTTTTGTTCAGGTGGGTACTTACTTTGTGGGGCAGTACTACCATGTTCTTGAGACCAAGCCCGAGTTGGTGTATCAGTTCTACTCTGACGCCAGCACCATGATACGCATCGATGGCAACGCCAGGGACACTGCCACTGCAATGCTGGTTCGTTTTTTTCTTTTCCATTTTAAGGATAATTTTTTTATTTATTTTATACTTGTATTTTTGGCCTTTATATTGTGGTTTGGAATATAATTGCATTATTGGAAATTTGGTTATTTGGAATATGTTATTGGACATTTTCTGCCTTTCTATCTTCTTGTTCTGGCTTTGTCTTGTGTGACATATAATCTTTGGATAAGAGGTTCTGACTTTATTTTTATTGGTAGAACTGTTCTGTATTTGTCCAATTATTATAGTGAAACTCTTATTTCCCCCAGAATTAAAGAAATTTCTCTCTGGGCAGCAAATCCACGCGCTTATTATGTCAATAAGTTTTACTGGAATTGGAATCAAGACAGTACAATGTCTGGAATCTTGGAGTGGTGGCGTTCTTATATCGGTTTTTGGTTCTGCGCAACTTAAGGACTACAATGTGAGGAGGAAATTTATGCAGTTGTTCTTCCTTGCACCCCAAGAAAAGGGCTTCTTTGTGCTCAATGATATTTTTCACTTTGTTGACGAGGAGCCGGTTCATAATCTCCAACCTGTATTTTTGGCTCAGAGTAATTTTGACTCAAAATTGAATGCTCCTAGCACAATTAGTAAACCAGGTATTTTCTGCTTCAGCCTTTGGGATCTTTTGAGTTTTGTTTGAATCTTATAATTATTGCTTCACTTATTAGTTATTATCATTTGAAGATAAGTGAAAGTTAGGTCTTTGTGACTTTCTACAGTCGTCATATCATGGATAATCCCTCTTCTTTTATGTGGATTTTTTTATCTGATTTTGTTCAAAACCCGACATAGACTGGCAGTCAAATTTTCATTATGTATTGTTTGTCATAGAGGATCTGATAGTCCTTAACATGTTAAGTCAGAAAATGTAAGTTATTGAACTTTATTCCCTTATTTGGATTCCTAAGCTATTATCATCATCCCGTTCGTTGCATCTGGTGGTACGGATAACTATGTAGCTTATTATTACATGTCTGTGTTTATTGTTTATGTATAGTCTAATGTTGTATTTTGTCTATTCTCTACATCATCACCATCCATCAGTTATCCATTGTCACCAGGCATTATCACATTCACAACTGTATTCTTGCTGTTATCAAATTTTAATTTAGCTGTTAGGTTCTATTTGGACAAACTTGTACGTACATATTTCCAGAGAAGAAGGAAATGAGAAAGTCGAATAAAATAAACTTTTCTCGTAAGTTAAAATCAACTTATGCTCTTTAATGAAAATCTGTCATTTAACTTGTCTGAAAGTTGACTTGCATATTTTGATTTAACTTATGGAAGAAAGTTTGATTTGTTGTTTTTTGTTTTCTTTTACACAAATAGGGACTTAGTCTAAATGGTGACTACAGATTTCTATCAAAGAGTTTCTAGATTTATAAATCTGAATCATATATCCATATGAATTTAGCCATAACAAGTGGTCGGTGGTGATTTTATTTTATAATGTCAAATGGGAAGGGAACCTGCATTTATTGTTGATAAATGTTCTTATAAAGCATTAAAATTTCGATAACTTTTACACATGATTTTTTTGTTTTATAGCCATTGTGGCTGGTTATGGAGTATACTCATTTCTTCAAACTGTAGTTTTTTTCTAGTGATTGAGATCTCTGAGTTTTACTTTTACAGTTTCCGACTACCTGTTGGGTGGAGATATACAGGCAAGGGACTTTGTTGCTACAAATGAGGTAAAAGAAAATGGTGCGGTCAATACTTATGGATTTTCACAGCAACAAATGGCACGAGTCTATGATTCTGAACATGTTCAGGAAGATGTTATCGCCGAAGAGTCACATGCTTTTCTTCAACCTCCTGTGAATGATATGCAAGAACATCCACCTGCTTCTGCTGAAGAACCTCCTGAGGAGCCCCCAAAACATACTTATGCTTCCATTGTATGTGTGAACTAGCGAATGGATTGATTTCTGCACAATGTTTTTCTTTTGAGATTCAATTATGAGTTCGGAACTGACTATGTTATGAAACTGTTGGAAGTTACAGGTTGCTAAAGGACAAGTTACACCATCTTTAGCTTCTCAGCCATCTCTGAAGAATGTGTCTTCTTCGGACAAGGAGCATGCTACACCAACTAATAGTCAGCAAACACCTACATTGACTAAAGCCTTTGAAAGGTCTGAAACTGACATAGTGGAGGACATTCCCACAGCTGAAGATGAAGGTTACTGTGTGTACTTGTTGAGACTAATTCATTCAATTTTTTTTAAATATTTTTTTAGATAGTTACTCTTTGGTTTTGATGCCCATTATGACAGCTCATTACATCTTTTCACCAATAAACTAAACTAATTTGCTTAAAAGAATTATGGCATGCTTGTCTATGGGTTTTATTTTTAACTACTTATTAGTAACATTTTATTTGATTGAAAATGCCTTCAGATGAAATCAAATCTGTTTATGTGAGAAACTTGTCCCCTACCGTCTCTGCTTCTGAAATTGAAGAGGAATTGAAGAATTTCGGCAGGATTCGACCTGATGGTGTAGTCATAAGAAGTCGCAAGGTAGGCTTTTACATCTTGAATTCATTGTAGTCAACTACGATGGTGCTGCTATGGCAGCTTTGCACTTTGGATTCCAGCAGCAGAACAGTTTCTGTATTTGAGTGATTTTGTGTGCTTTGACGTGCAATTGTTGCTATTTCATTTGCTACTATGTTTGCACATGAAAGTTCCTCTTTTGGCACTGGAATGGTATCCTTTTGTGCTGTTTTATGGGGGAAAATCTTGGGATTTCGTCCCATTTATATTTGATCCAAACATAAACTCTATTCCTCCCTCACTTGCATGCCTTGCCCACTCAGAGAAACCCCAACCATTCTCTCTGATGGGAGATCCATCTTTCTGTGGTGAGATCTCTGACATAACAGCTTTCTTTGGGCATTCACTAGCAAGCCTGATGCTGTTCTGGCCAATCCCTCACTCATACAATATTGCTCTGTTTCATCTTCTGTTCTTTCACCACTCTGAGTCTGTAATAGAATAGGTCTTTTATTCAGTGTTCTGTTCTCTCTTGTTCTTCTAAACACTACGATTTAATTTTTATCTCCTCTAAATTCTAATCGGGTATTATCTTCCCATTGATAAAAAATAATGGCTAATCCGTTCATCACGAATGTCTTTGCACTGCTATTTGGGAATGCTTACATTGCTTCAAATAACTATTTTATTTCATTAATTCATTTGTATCCCACTCCAGAGCTAATTTTTCCTGTTATCTCCAGGATGTCGGAGTTTGCTATGCATTTGTTGAATTTGAAGATATGAGTGGGGTTCATAATGCGGTCAAGGTTTGCATTCCGTTTCAGATGATTAATTTATGTTATTCACTGCTTTGGAATTAGTATTATGTTTTAATATTAATGTCATCATACTAGTTGCTCACAATAATTTTACAAGTTTTGGATCTGCATTGTTGATCTAACAGACTAAACTGTTTCTGATATTTGCTAATAAACTGTTTTAATAATCACATTTTTCCAATTTCATAAGCTGTAGACTCATGTTTGTTTTGTATGTTTACAGGCAGGATCTGTTGAAGTAGCAGGAAGACAAGTATACATTGAGGAGCGGAGACCAAACAGTAACATCCCTTCCCGAGGAGGAAGTATGTCTTCTTCTTTATTGTGTTTTCTCTTCTCCAAAATTTCTCTGTTCATTAATATGCTTGACTCAAGATATATACAATACTTGGTTAAAATGAAAGTTCAGAGAAACTTTTTTTCTTCACTTTTTAGCTGTTTTTATGAAAAGTAAGTTGTTTTTGTGAATCTGAAAATTTGCAGCGTATGATTATTTTCTAGGAGATTTTATCTTTTTCAGCTTTATGGTTGTTCTGACTTGATCATGAACAGGGAGGGGCAGAGGTAGGAGTAGCTATCAATCAGAGGCACAGAGAGGGCGTTTTGGTCCAAGGAACTTTGGCAGGGGAAGTGGACAAGATGGAGGTGAAAGGGAGTACAACAAACCCAGAGGAAACAATTTCTATAGACCATCTACCCGTCAAGAGAGGGGATATTGAGGTTATCAAGGTTCAAGAATCACCATAATTTTTTACCAAGAGAATCAAATTTTGAGATTTCAGCATTAAATAGTTACTTTCAATAGATGTTAAGAACCAAATATTGATATTTTTTATGCCCTAAATTATGTTCGTCGAATATGATTATTTATTTATTTATTTCTTTTTAATGTAAGAGCCATTTTGTTTCATTTGTCTGCTCACCAAATTTATGTTTAGTTTGCATAGTGTTTTGAAACGTTCGGCAGTTTTCATCGCCATTGAAATATATTTATTTTTCTCATTACTTCGGAGTTTGATTTCTTCAATTTGCCAAAGTTACATATTTATATTGATTTCAGGTCTTTATTGGTTAGTTAGACTCGGTCATTTAGAGTACGAACTGTTACATACTTGGAGGAAATATAAGAAACAGTAATCGATTAAAATGATTTTTTTTTTAAATCAAAATGTTTGCGCTTTCATTAAATTATTCCTTTAGAAACTTCTTACAAATCCAGAAAACTATATATAATTTGCTAATGTATTCTTAAAAGCAAATGAAACTATTGTGCTTGCGCTTGGCCTTTCAAACTAGAATTTCCATTACATGTTATTGGAATACAATTAAAAAGAATGATATTATTATGATGTCTCTGTCATTATTATTATTATTAACATCCCTCCATCTTCACACAAAAAAAATGTAAGTTTTTTTCCATGGAATCATTCATGTGACTGCATTAGAAAATTTTATCCCTAACTAGCTCTTTGGCGTAACAAGGATGAGCATAGTAGTATCAGAATACATTAGAATAAGGTCCATAAATTAGACAGGGTATACTCTCAATAACTGCAACACTAATTAGGGAAAGAAATTTGTCTAACTAGTTCAAGTTTTTAACATAATCATATATCATTTCGTAAGTTATTATTGTCCTGTTACAAAATTCGATACATGTCATTCTAGAAAAATAGAGAAAAATGCAGTTAGTAAAGAAATGTGGTTTTCTTTATTCACCAGCAACCACAAGCACTTATTTGGCACCTTTTTGTGCAGAATGTCACTTAACATGGCTCTGCGTTTAATTTCAGCTTTCCCCATCATCTGTTTCCCAGAGAAAGCACGTATATGCTGCCAGAACATTGCTGAAAGAAGAAAAGTTGTAAACAGTTGCATCTTAATTATTTAAGTAAGGATTTTTTCTTTTGTTCAGAATTAAGGGCACATGTATACTGCCTTGCACAGTAGTTATAGATGATTCAACACTTCTTTTAGTGTAAGATCAAGAAGAGCCTGACTACCATGAATTTTTCTCCTATTTTTGAGAATTATAAACATGTTTAGAAGCACAACATTTTATATAAGATGTGTCTCAAAAACTTGCCTACCTATCCCCAGGAGTAGCCTGAACTGCTTGCTCAAATAAAAAGGAAGCCTTTTCCTGATCATGATGAAGTTCCCATACTAGTTTGGCATATTCTGATATCATTTCACCGTCACTGGGATCAGCTACTATTGCACGTGAGTAGTAATCCTCTGCTGCTTGGTGATCTATCTTGGACTATACATTTAAAGTGGAGAAGAGGGTGCATGAACGCAACTTTTCAAGACTCAGAAATCTCTAATCATAAAGTAAGTGATAAAAAGTTCACACTCAAGTGAATTCTCCTATATACCCTTGACCTGTAATGATGAAAATTTGATCACACATGCATAATTCTATTATGGTAGTTATGACTTGTATGAAGGGGCTATAGTGCAAAGCCCCGTGGCTGTTAAAAATTTCATTTTAAATGGAGAGAGGCTCATCTAACAAATATTTGTGCCTCGATTTGTAAGAGGCTCGTTGTTGTTTAATGTGTACACATTTCGTCCCAGAAAACCCAAAATAAAATGTTTTAGGAAAATAAAACAGATAATAATGGTAGGAAGACTTTCTTCAGTCAAAGTATTAAGAAAGCCTAAGCTGCTTACTTGTGTTGCTATACATTGAAAAAAATTTAGACAAAGAGGCATCTGCTGGTGTTTAATCACATGCCTAACATAGTTCGTAAAAGATTTGTTTGACTCTGGACATAATAAAATGAAAAACCTCACCTGCAACAGAAACTGAGCATATTTTTTCAGAAGCAAAGGATTATTTGGATTTTCATCAATCATCTTCTTAAAATCATCTTCAAAATTACTTTCTTCACCATCAATCTCCTGTCTACTTGAAAGAACTGAGAGTTGGCTGATTGGATCACTTGTTTCTTTGGAGGGCTTCACAGATTCAGTCTCTTGATTTTCCATGTCGCTCTGTGCTTAGATACAAACCGTGAGTATTAAGTAATCAATGTCTCACTCGGAAGACAAAATGACCCCTAAGGAAAGAAAAGATCAGAAAAGAGAAAAGCACCAGAATTTCTTGTTTTCCATCTTCATCGTCAACATCTTCGATTTTCCAGAGAAAACTAGCATATGCTGCAAGAACATGGCTGAAAAGGATACATTACATGTTTACCGTTATCTTATTTTTTCAGTCATGGATAGCTGAACAATTTGCATGTCCAAATAGAAGTTTTCAGTTTCGGCATGCTACAGTAAGGTTGAAGACTAATGATAATTTTGGCTTTTAAACACAATGCCCATTTTAAATGAGATGGATATTTGGCTGTGGTAATCTACCTGTCTTGAGGTGCAGCTTGAACTGCACGTTCAAAATAGACTAATGCTCTATCCTTGTCATGATGGTTCTCCCACACCAGCTTCGCATACTGCGTCAAGGTTTCACCGTCATTAGGATCTGCCATGGTAGCACGAAGAAAGTATTCCTCAGCCCCTTCAAGGTCTCCATTAGACTATCATCATTAGATGTAAAAAATTGGATGTCAAGCTTCTGAGAAGAACTATGAATGCTAGTCTCAAAGAAAGTAAAAGATGATGATTAAACAATACATGCATGCATGCCTCATACAAACCTAATTAACTCCTATAAATTATTTTTAATAAACGAGTTCTCCTAATAAGCATGCCTCATGGGATTTACTACAAACATGAAAGGTTCAAATGTCTATGCCCATAACAGTCTAAAACTAAGACCTGCATCATTTCATGTCAGAATCAAAATTTCAAAATTATGTATTTTTGATTTGAAGAATGCACAAACTAATCCGAAATCTGCAATATTTACAATCAGTTTCATTCATGATTGACAACTCACTTGCAACAGCTGCGCATACTTTTTGAGAAGCAAAGGGTGGCAGGGATACTCATCAATCATCCTCTTGTAATACCCTTCAAGATTCTCACTTTCTTGCAAGTTGGGATTAAATATATCACCACCCATAAGATTATCAGATCCAATCACAGCATCAACCCCAAGCCCCGTTGCCAGATACATGGGAGGACTAGCTGGTTCAACATCTTCCTCTTCAATACTCAAATTCTGAATCCCATTGGACCAATCATTCTCATTCTCATTCTCACCTTCCTCGATCAAATCCATCTTGTTGTTCCCAAAACTGAACTCACCGCTGCCTGTGACTTCCAAACTCTGTCCAGTCAAAACAGTTTTCTTGAAAATTTCTTCTGGGGTGATGCCATCATCTCCATGAGGGTTGTTGTATATTGCAAATGATGGAGCTGAATGCAAGGTTGTTGATTCAAAGTCCTCCTCCATCACTGACTTGGAACTGTCCATGGTGCTATCAACAAGATATGCCAATATCTGAAATTTGCTTGCTACTACTCTCAGAGATGTCAAAGTTGATATACAAGGATGAAAAAAGAGCCTAAAAAGCAAGGTCGGTTGTTAGATATTGCTAGCAATATTTTGGTAAGAGACTGAGTCATTGAAAAATGGCAAAGTGTTTAGTTTATCAGCATTAATTCTGGTCCAAGCTTTTAAAATATCTTTTGCCTGCTTTACGTTACAAAAGTCCAGATCCCAAGTCCACCTTTCATCAGACCACGAGGAGGAAGACCACCACAAAAAATTGATTTTTCAGTACTCACATATATTAATTGATCGCGTTTAGTTCTCAAATTTTTAATTGATATCAAATCAAACTGTATAAAAACAAAAATGTAATAAAATTCTAATTTTGTTTTTTTTATACATACACTAAGCAAAACTTTCTTATTAATTGTTTGACAATTTTGGGCTGAGAAGCTAAACAGTGAAAACTAACAGGACCTGAATCATTCATTAATTAAGATCGAAGGGGAAAAATATAATTAAAGGAAACTAAGGTGTTACGCAAAGAAGGTCAAAAGACGACCCACTAGAAGCAAGATAAAAAACGTGATTCTCTTGAAGAAGTGTAGGAAGAAAGTGTGTTGTCACATGAAAGTACTGGCATTGATATTTTATGAAACACCGACAAAATTGAATAGGCAGGGAATGGAATGTGTTTGAAAGGATGTATATTATTAACATTAAATGAATTTTGTTGATGAATAATAGACATTAGATTAAATTATTGAAGTAATTATATAGGAATAGTAATTAATAATATTATATGTTAGGTGTATTGAAAAAATAAGGAAGTAGTTTGAACGTAGAAGAGGTATAAGATTCATTTTGGTGAGACGGGTGAAAGGTGTTTTGGAGCGGAAAATGAGAAGGCAAACAAAAGGCAGTTTGCGCTGACATGAGTAGAGCTGTTGGGATGCACAAAAAAAGATGGTTAATTACCCATTTAGCCTAAAAAAAGGAAAGATAGGGTTTTAGTGGTTTAAGGTGGTTAAGGAAGGAAGCGAAAACAGCGGTGCGAAGAAGGGTTCAAAAGAAATGAATGGCTCCTCTGATTCGGTGCGCTGGTGGGTCCCTCACTCTCCATTTCCCACACCCAATTCATGTCACGCCCTCCCTCGTCGTCCCCCTCCTGGACGACGGCGAGCGGCACCCCTCCCCGCCCCCACCGCCGCTTCCCCTCCCTCTTCACCCGCTCCTGGATCAAAACCCTTAAACGCTCAAACACCGCCGACAAACTCTACGCAAAATACCTCAGATCCTACAAGAACAAATAAAACACCACCATGCAATGCTCCCAATAAACCCCTTCCTTAATTGCATCACTGTCACAAATTCCCCTTAATTAGTTAACTAATCAATATTAATCAAAAACAATGTCTCAAACCATGCCACCCTTCCAGTTATTGGAACTCAATGTCATTTCGGCCCAAGATTTGGCTCCCGTGGGCCGGAACATGAGGACCTACGCGGTTTCGTGGGTCCACCCCGATCGGAAGCTCTCCACGCGCGTCGACACCGAGGGCCACACCAACCCAACGTGGAACGACAAGTTCGTCTTCCGCGTCGACGACGAATTTCTCTGCTCCGACACCTCCGCCATCATGATTGAGATCTACGCGCTTCATTGGTTCAAAGACATCCACGTCGGCACTGTTCGCGTCCTCATCGGAAACCTCGCCCCTCCGCCCTCGCGTCCTCACACCAACCGCACCCCGCTCGGCACGCGTTTCGTCGCGCTCCAGGTCCGCCGCCCCTCGGGCCGGCCCCAGGGGATCCTCAACATCGGCTTCACCGTCCTCGACGGCTCCATGCACAGCATGCCACTCTACACTCACAACGCCTCCGCTGTGGGCTACCGCCACCTCATGGGAGAGAAGGACGCTTACGACAGCCACAACCACCTCAGCCCCCACGTCCTCGTCGCCGCCTCCGCCACTCCCAGGGCCGAGCTCCGCCGCGCCAAGAGCGACACGAGCTCCGTGGTGGCAGCGGAAGCCGTGGCGCGGCAGCACCGGGTGGTGGCTAACCATAACAGAGCGCACTCCAACATTTCAGGAAACGAAGTTAACGTGGAAAGCATGGAAAAGGATAACGTGAAAAAGGGAAAGAAGAAGAAGAAGTCGAGGTCCAATAGCTCTGTTGTGAGTAGCGTCAACGAAGAAACGACCTCTGTCCTAAGCGAGCCCGTTTCGCCCTGGAAGATTAAGAGCGGAAAAGCGAGTCCTCATGATGATGATATTCTTCACGTGGAGCAGCTTTCACCGCTTCATCACTACCACAACGACGTCGCTTACGACGATATTCATAATCATCCTCATGATCACGACGCGCATTCCGACGTTGACTCTGTTTCCGACGAGAGCATCAGCGAACACAACTTCGTCACTGACGCCAGAGAAGAACAACACGTTCCAGTTAACAACGTCACATACGAAGTTCGTGCCACCCCCAAACACCACTTTACAAACTCTCCGGCGCCGCATTATATCAATTCGCCCGCACCACAGTTTAGGAATTCTCCGGCACCGCAATTTAAGAACTCTCCGGCGCCCCAGTTCAAGAATTCCCCGAAACCGCAGTATATAAACTCTCCTGCACCGCAGTATAAGAATTCTCCGTTACCACATTATATGAGCTCTCCAGCACCGCAGTATAAGAATTCTCCGGCGCCACATTATATGAGCTCTCCGGCGCCGCAGTTTAAGAATTCTCCAGCAAAGCAGTTTAAGAATTCTCCCGCGAAGCAGTTTAAGAATTCTCCAGCGCCACAGTTTATGAATTCTCCGGCGAAGCAGTTTAAGAACTCTCCAGCGCCACAGTTTATGAATTCTCCGGCACCGCAGTTTAAGAATTTGGCGAATCCGCAGTATATGGGATCTCCGAAGCCGCAGTTTCGGAACTCGCCGGCAGTGGCGGCCCCGCAGTTCCGGGCGTCGCCGGTGGTATCGAAGTTCCATCCGAGCAGGGGGACGCCGATGCATACGTTCGGGAAGGTGAACGGTGGGTTAGAGTACATGACGCCGCGGAGGTCAAACTTGGCGAACATGGGAGGGATGATGATGACGGAGTCGGAGCTGGGGCCATCCCCGTCGGAGGTGGCCGCAGCGATAGCGAGGAATCCAGTGATTGACGAGGGGGAGAGCGTGGGAGGGTGGAGCTTGGACGAGAGCGTGGAGGGGTTACAGTCGAAGTTGGAAAGGTGGAGGTCGGACTTGCCCCCCGTGATTGATCGTGGCGAGCTCTCTAGCCACCCAACGTCGAGCACAAAGACGAGCCGCCACTCCCGGAGGCATACCGACGGTGGCAGTACACCCGGTGGGGGCGGGGTTAGGGCTGGTGGTGGGCGTGGGTTGTTCTCATGCTTCAGTAAGATTTGCGGTGTTGAGTGCTACATTGGTTGCGGCGACCCTAAAAAGAAGGATCGCCGGCGCCGCGCTGCCTCCATGGATGACAATACCAGCAGCCTTCTCTGAGGGACCCATCCCAACCACAACAACATGGGAATATTCGTCTTCCTTATTGCAAAATGTTGGAGAATAAACCAGTCTCCATGGAATATAGATGTCAAGTAAGCATTCATGTGGAAAACTTCAAAAGATTCAGATACTTCAACTCATTGACAATTCTTGTATGATAACATAAGGAAATTAACTATAAGAAAAAAAAACACCTTGAGATTGCTTAAGAAGCATTGTATTATTCTTGTGTTGTAATGTAACATACGAATTTCAACTGAAACCCTTGCATATATATCTTGTTCTGTAAACATTGTCAACCATAGCAATCTATCTTCACAACTTTCCAAGTGCTGTAGTTTTAAAAATCCCGTGGTTGATGCCAAGTTTTAACCGCACTAACATGTTCTACGCTTACAAGCTCATTTGTACCAAACTATTTGATTTTCAATGCATGATTCTGGCTCTAGCATATAAATCCTTCCAGTTCTATCATTTAATTTTCCAATTAGGTAGAAACTGCTGGTAGCTTATCTACAAGAACTTCCTGGGATCAGTCACGAAACCAGTTAGTGCAGATGCTGCTGCAGTATACGGGGAAGCAAGATATATCTGTCCTTCTATGTGCCCCATCCGACCAGGGAAATTCCGATTTGTTGTTGACACACAGACCTGCATTGAGTGTCCTTTCATCAGTTGCATCAAATGCAAAAATGAAACAGTTGAAATATATAAGAAGTTTCTGCACAATTATCTATTGTTGCTCCAGAAAATAGAAACCAGCGTTTTCAAAGGAATTTGACTTAGCAGATAAGGGTAGTGTGTTAACTAGAATATTCCCTGGCCCAACTACATTTTAGGTTTTATATTTGGCTCTGAACAATAATAATTTTTTTCACATGATGTTTCCAAGAGATCCAAGTATTTTAGCAACAAACTAAGATTTTCTTTTTAGGCAATATTTTATGAAGGGTAAGTTCGATTTGAAGAAAGTGCAAGTTTACCTGGGGTTCATTCAAACGTCCATACGTGTCTCTGGGGCCACCCATACATGCAGCACAACTAGGACTTGCTGGAGGATCACAGCCAGCTTCTTCAAAAATCTTTGAACAAGTCTTGCCACCTGAACCAGGTACCTCAAGGGTGTACAGGTCCATCCAAACCTGAAAATTTGACAATTTGGGTGATTGACTATGAAATAGGCGAGAAACCCCTCATAACTTGAATTGAAACAAATTGAAACAGTAATCCGTCACCGACCTTGTGTGTAGCAGGAACAAGAAAAGTAGGAACTTTGACAGTTTTCCCCTACAATGGAACCAGTTTTATTATATAAAAAATGATAAAGAAAGAAAAAGAAGTGTCAGTTACTAAGGTGTACTAAGCAGAAAAATAACAAATAATAACTAGGATCAGAATATTCAATGGTCTCACATACTCCTGGTTATAAAACCCCTGTGGTTTCCTTTTATGCATTGTAAGTATTATAATCCACAATCCCATTTGCAAGAGTTATATATGGCTTACAAATTTACAATCAGACATAGATATTGAGGAAAACTTATAATAATTTTTAATTTGAATACTTTCACTACGAGTGGAGTGAAAAAAATAACATGTTTCCCCTCAATTCCAAATTCCTGATTCTAATTTATCAGCATGACAGCATCCAAACATAGATATGAATGTCCCTGCAGGGATTGCCATCCTTAATGATGAGAAGTAATTGGTTCAAGCCCTCCCCAGAATGAATCCAGAGTATTAATGCTTTTCCAATCTCCAACATAAAATATATGCAGTTTGCATGTCATAAAGAATATGAAGGAGAATAAGAAATTGTAATAGACATACACTCGCTAAGAAAACTTTTGCTGCAGCCAGAAAATCTTCAGTCTTCCCACCAGTACAGGATCCAATGTATACTCTGTCAATTTTCACATTGTTGCATTCTCTTGCCAAAGCACGATTATCAGGGGAATGTGGCTGTGTGGTGGTTCAAACATATTACATTAAATTAACAATCAAACACAGTATTTTTTTACAATACAAAGTTCTTTACACTTTTATGGCAAAATGAAGCTAAAAAATATATGATTAAGTTAAAGTAAAAGTACCTTTGCAACCAATGGTTCCATCTTTGATACATCAAATCTATACTGGGCCAGAAATCTAGCACATCAAAAGGAAAATAAAGAGACACAATTCAGAAAGTCACGTAAGAGTAAAACAAAGAAAACAAAGGGGGAAATATATGAATTATTCTGAAAAGATGTGATTGTTTTTCTTTTGAGAAAAAGATTAAGAATACAAGAGAACTAGCTCTTGAAGTCACCTAATTACTCATCACTGGCCATTTTTTGATGAAACATGAAACTTCACAATTCAGTGGCTAAAGTTTATATTCTATAGATATAACCCACTATTTGACCATTATAAAACTTTTACCCTATTATTGGTCAATCAGAAATGGCAGATATATTTAAATCAAATTTAAAAGAACAATATTCTAAAATTACATGAAACATCTAATGTAAAATCATCTCTGGTCCATCTTGCGATTCTAGATCCACGAAAAGGGGATTTATATCTTGGTAATTATGGATTAATTATGTATATATACGAACTTGCCTTGCATTCTCATCACTAAAAACTGGATCATATGGTGCAGACGTCTTATCCTGTGCAAAACCACTGAACAATGTAAAATCCATGGCACCGAGAGAAAGGAGAATGCATTAAGATGTGAAAACTCTATATAAAGTTAGGCAAAAAAACCACACACAAACATGTACTGCAGGAGCTTATTTCAAGCATTCCTGAACTAGACAATACTTTTTTCTAATTGAAAATTCAGCATCTTCCATGTATGTATATATATTGCATTGATGAAGAGAGACACAATGAAATTAAGGGCATTGATGAACTCCAGTAACCTCAAGGTATTTGTATGTGGTCCTATCAGCAGCAACAATACCATTTTTCCCTCCAGCTTCTACAACCATATTGCACAGTGTCATCCTTTCTTCCATCTACAATACAACAATTCCAAATTCACATAGTTGTGCAAATAACATAGCATGGACAAGAAAAGAAAAGTTAAATATACATACACTTAAACTTTCAGTTGTTTCCCCAACAAACTCCATCGTTTTATATGTTGCACCAGACATAGATATTTCTCCAATGATCTGAAATGGCATCAGAGAAAACAATGTTATAAAATAATTTTGATTAATCACATTTCATTCAAATGGAAAAACACGTTAGAGGAAGACATCACCCACGTTCAAAATTAGATCCTTTGCAAGCAAATAGCTGGGCATCTCACCATCCAGCACAATTCTTAATGTTGGAGGCACCTGCAGTTTAAGCATATCTAAGACATTAGGCATGGTTGATAACAACAAATACTAAGATGTTATGCAGAAGCAAAAATAATAGTGTTAGTTTATTTGGAAGAATAATATTCCTAATGAAAAGGTTTTCACCCTCGTCAACAAGAAAGTCCAAGTATTTTTCATATATAACAAAATGAAGATACTTTTTTACTTGCCTTGAGTAAAATCTTCCCTGTTCCTAATATAAAAGCTGCATCAGTGTTACCAACTCCTGTGGCAAACTGACCAAATGCTCCAGCTGATGTGGTGTGTGAATCAGTACCAAACAAGACCTGTTGTCATATATGAAGTGATCAGAACATCTCCGAAATCTGTAGATTTCAGATTTTAACATTAGCTTTGACAACAGAACTCACCTCTCCAGGTCTGCAATGACCCTCTTGTGCTAGAGCAACATGACAAACACCTTTATAATCAGGATTAGCCTGCAATATGTAAATTATTATACCATCTATAAAATTTATTCAAAACATTGTTTTCTTTGAAGCAATAGTTTTTTTAATAATTAAAGTCACTCCAATGACATGAAGATCACTGCTAGTGTTTGATTTTCTAATAAAAGCTTTATTAATGAAAATGACCAAACATAACCATTACTTCTTAGACACATAAGATCAGAGTTTAAACCATAATGAAAAGGTTATGTAAAGTAATTACTAGTTCAAAAAGAATCATTCACCTAATTAATCTTTTAGGCAAAGCGATCTTTCACTAAATAAGTTGAAATGCAGGGTTGTTGATAGGTGGTAATTTTTTTAACATACAAGTTAGTACAATGAGTTCATCCATAGTCTAAGAAGCGTTTTATGCTAATATTTTCTTTAAAAAAAAACTAGACATTATCTGGCAAATTGCTGACTAATTTTGCAGAAAACTATCAAAACCCTTATTTATCTCTCCATATTCCCTCTGGATTTGCATTCTCTATAGTTCTTAAAGGAATTAAGGTCTTGATACAATAATAGTTGGCATTGGTTCTAATTTTTTTTTCTATATATGAAGTTCTTTCAAATCTTTAAAACGGCTAAGGATCAATCCAAACAAACTATAAAAATGAAACCAACCAATGTGTAAGAAAAGACTGAAGAGAAAGCGTACCCTGAAATTACTGCGATCTTGAATATCATAGAAGTACTTGATATCTTGCTCCACACAAAAGTCTCTTGCAATATCCACGTTGCGGTGTGCACGTTCATCACTTGTAAATATATAGTGATCAGGGATAACCACAACCTTTTCACGGTCCCACACCTTATTATTCAAGCATGTAGTAATATTATTAAAAAGTATGTTCATAACTAAAATTTCAAACATGTTCTTGAGAAAACGTGTTAATATACAAGTGTATGAAGATACCTTTGCAGTGTTGCTAAACTCTTTCTTGAAGATTCCAGTTATACCTGGACAAGTGATATCATTGATCATCAACACATCCACATTTGTCCATGCGTTTTCCCCTGGTCTCACTTCATTTTTCTCAGCAGCTCTTGCCAGAATCTTCTCTGTTGCAGTCATGGGAATTTTGGTCTACAGTGAACCAACACAGGACTCGCCAATATTAGCACTATGAAAAATAATTTAAGCTTATCAGTGGAAAACAGGGAAGAAAGTGAACACAACTGAGCCAGTTGCAGAAGGGTTGCGTTTGTTCTTCTGGGATGACACAACAGAAACAATCTTCTTTGATGATGTTTTCTTGCATGTCTGTCTCTGCCCTATTATAAAGGGTTGTGAAGGAAGATCTGAGAAACTCAACTCTTTCTGAAGCTAAGTATAAGAATAAGTAAATTTAATCAATCATAACTGAGAAAGCAATGGCTATAGCCTATGATAAGAGGAGAAAATTAACATTAATAGTGTAGTGTGTGTGTGTGTGTGGAATGTAAGCTTATTAGTGGAAAGACCTTGCAAGTGATGAAAGGTGAAGAGATGAATGCCATGATCAAATTATGATAAAGGGAAAATCAATAAACAGTTTTGATGTTTATGTTTTAGGGGGTGTGTGTGAGAGAGAGAGAGGATTTCAAGGACCAAAGAGAACATGAAATATGAGAAGATATCTTATACCACTCCTTATAATATATATTAAGAAAATTACTTCTTATCTAGATGTTTCATTTTTCTTGTATATAATACTTTAAAAGATACTTATTTTACTTGCTCACATAAGGAATTGCAACTTCCAATGAATCAGATGAAAGAAATTTCTCGTTGAATACTGTTTGTTTTAGCACATGTTGTCATTCGAATGGCCCATCAAGGTCATACAGACATAATTGTTAACAGAAGTTTGAAAAAGCAGATACCTGATTTCAATCATACATTGCATCTGCTCTTAAGCACTTCACCATCCCTTTCTCTTCACAAAAATTAATAAAAGAAGTTTCAAAACATGAAAAGTATGCTGTAGTATGTTTTCTTTTTACATGTTGCTAGAAAAAAAATCTACCCAGAATCTCCCTCCAAAAGAGAGAAATGAGAATTATTTATGGGACAGAGAGAGAATTTTTTTTTTCTAAAATAATATATTTTTTAAAAACTCCCAGATGAATTCAATGCATCTTTATTTTCTCAAATAAACTTATTCACTGTAGCAGTTGAGAAAATAGAATTCTCAGTTGTTTTTTTTTTATCCTTGTGCCTAAAATTCCATCGGAACTGAATTTCAGCAGAGGTTTTCTTATTTTTTCTGGAAGGAGATTTTTTTAAATAAATAAGAAACTAAAATTGACATTGAAAATAGAAAAAGGTAATTTAAAATAATTAATTAAGATTAAATTTGAATTAGTTTAAGAGAAGAAAAATAAATAATTTAAGGGTGAATAAGTTTTCGTTTTGTATTATTAGTGTTGTATAATTTGAAATTAAAAAAAGAATACGTTTCATTTCTTTCATTTCGATAATAATTATGTTCAATTAATTTTATGATTTTTTTCTCATTTCACTTTGTCAGATAAATTAAACTTCAATTGGTCATCATTAAGTATTTAATTTTTTTATTAAATATAAATAATATATATTTAATTTATATAAGTTTTTCCCAAATATTATCGTACAAATTTATCATTACAGTTTAGTAAATATATAAAATAAATTTTGTATTAAAAAATTATTTCACTGGAATTATGAATTATTTGTTAATTTCATAATTTAAAATTTTAATTTTTACCCTGAAGTTACTATGAACCATTTTCAATTTTTATCAGCAAATTTATAGCGTTAAATATATTTTTAAATAATTATTTCGAACAATCTTACCTTTCCAAAGTTTTACTAAACATCTTAAAAAATTATTTTTAGTTTTTTTTCAACGTCCAAAAATTAAAATATCATCATAGACGTTAACAACAGAAACTAATATACTTTTATTTCAAATTTTTTACACCATCTAAAATAATTTTTATTTTATTTAAATTACTATATTTAATTTTTAATTCAAATGTCCAAAATTAAAATTATATTGTCTATTAATAAAAAATCATTTTTTTATTGTTCAACAAACCAATAATAAAAAATTTAATTCTAAATCATATTAAAAAATCAATATTACAAAACTAAAAATTATTCCCCCTTAAATTAGTTTTTTTTTTTCCTTCTCTCAAACCAATTAAAATATATTTTTCTTTAATTTTAATTTTAATTTCTTACTTTATATGTTTTCATAAAATTTTCTCTCGTTCAAAAAGAATCAGAAAACTCTTCCTAGAATTGGGCGTCCGGAAAGCAGATGGAGTTTCCAAGATTAGAAACCAGTTGAGAATTAGATGGAGATTACCGAATCCTCCACTGCTACAGTGAACAAGTTCATTTGGGGAAATAAAATGACATTAAGTCCTTGTTCACTTGGGGAAATAAAATGACTTGGTTCAATTGGAAAAAAAAAAAAAAAAGTATTTTAGGGAAGCAAATTCACAGACTTTTTTTGAATTAAAGAAAGAATAAAAAAAATTAGTAACAAATCACGCCAAGTGGTTTAACCCATCAGTATTAATCTATAGGTTTAAATCAATATTGTCATATCTCCAATTCAAGAGTGATAATTAATATTTAAATCTTATAAAACATTTTAATTGAAATTCAAAAATGATAATCCAAATCTAAATTTCACAAAACATTATCATTAAAATATGTTGATGCCACAGAAGAAAATCATATATTTAAGACCTAAATATTAAATAAAAATCATGAGTACAAATAATTTTCAATCACAATAAAACTGCTTCAGCCTATTAATATCCTGATTCGCCCTCTATTTAATCATGATAACATTAAATAATATTTAAATAAAACAGATAAATCAACATTTTAAGTTCTAAAATTTTAAATGTAAATAAAAATTATTAAAATGTAGATTTTAGAAGATATTGAAACAAAAGTTAAAAAATATTTTAAAAATAGAATGTCATCATATAACTCTGGCCTGGGTGATGTTGCTCGTCAAGTTAGAATAAACTGAATTACTTGATTAAAGAACAATACAATTTGCCAATTGACAGAAAATCTGACTCCTTTGGTTTAAAAAGTTGTAGGAATCCGCCCATGAACACAGGGAGTGATCATTTTGGATCCCAAACAAATAGCATTTTTGCAACTCTTTATCTCTATCCTGAATCCAAAGCATGAACCAAAAGCACATACTATAATGGTCACAAGTAAAATTTACAAGTCAATAAAGGCGATAAAATGAAGCAATGTTTTTGCTCACGAAAAGTCGTCCATTACAGGCATCATGGCAGTCAACCAGACAAGTTTGATGGAACAATATTTGAAGACCGCATCGTCTCAACTACCAAAACTGTATTTAGTTTTCATCTGCCCCCCAAAATTGTGAGATGGATATCATGTATAACAAAAATAAGAGTGGTTTGTCCTTACAATCATTAATTTCTCACCCCTTTTAACTTCTTCCGTGCTCTACATTTACATGCAAACAGAACAACAAATTACCAAAGGATTATACCTTTTTGTTCTCTTGAAAAACATTTATTAACATCCTTCCGGCCAAAAACTTCTAAAGTGCTGATATTAAGCAGATGTCAGGCTATTATTTTGGCAGTACTAGATGACTATGCATCTTTCGTCACAGTATCTCCTGGAAAAAACAAAAACAACTTAAAAGCCAAAACTCAAGGCATAATGCAATGGCTGATATGCATAGATAATGTGGATTGACCACGTCTAATCTGTGTGATCAATCTCTAGCAACCATGAAAAACATCATCTTTACATGATAGCCATGTTATAACATTTTTTTGCATAAAAACATACATAGTAAAATAAATTCACACCATTAGTAAAACGAAATGTGTCTTAATGCTGTCTCACTGTTAACTATGCAGACCACATATGGAGTCAAACTGGGATATACTATGGTCAAAATTGAAATATAAAAGGATAAGTTTCAAGGGAAATACAGTCTAATTTGAACTCTAATGCTTAGTTTTTGGTTATAGTGTGTACGAGTAAATGTATTCATTTAGCTTCTCTGTGATGATGTAACATTGACTATTTTGGGATTTAGTGGGGTTTCTGTAAGAGATAGAAATAAATTGTTATATTGACCTTTTGTCTGTTTCGTTATTTTCTCAGTTTTAGTCTTCTTACAATTTGATTAGAAAGAAATATGGCCAGTACTGTTTCCCTCTTTTTCAGAAAGTTAACGTTTAACAATTGACTCAACCGTTTTGCCTCCAGCCCTGTTTTGTCTGTTTCTCTATCACTGTTTCTCTATTATCAAAGGAAAATTTCAAATGAAAAGCTAATTTTCTTGGTAGATAATCAGAATAAATTCACATACATTCTGCCGCTTCGTTAAGAAATAGCAAAACCAAAAAAGGGCTTACCGGTATGATTATGGTCTAAGCCATTCTTTTTGGATTTTATTTAGATATATTGGAAAAAAGAAATATGAAAGCCAGCGGCCATGACAAGTAACAAATTATCTCCATGGTCTTGCAACATTGATATGTTATCAACTTGCTTGATATACATTTAATATAAGAATGTGAAGGAGGTTTAGTTCACTTTTTCCCAAATTGAACCTCGGTTAATCAAAAGGCAAGATCTTTTCCACAAGGCACAAGCTAATAATTTATTATAAGGATCAAAAGTATTAGGTTTTTAATATTTTATAACAAGAACAGAAATAATTTAATATTTGTTCCTCCTAAGTACTTGAAAGCATTTAGGGTCTAATTGAACAAATGCCTCCCTAAACATTTCTAAAAGAGAATAAATAAATAAATAAATGCCCTCCCGTAAATTAAAGTTGGTTTATGTATAAGCTAATTTGTAAAATTTTCTCATAGTTTCTTTAGATTCTTGTTTTTAACTTTTGCATAAGCTAATTTTAACTTACAGAGAGACTCATTTAATTTTGTTTTTCTTATTTTTCTTGACTATAAAGGTTTATGAAGAATATTATCTAAATACGCCCTATTTAGAGAGTACTACATGCTGCTGAACCAGCTCCTCAGGGACACTCGTCAGCAAAACCCTTTCTAAAGAGACTATAAGCATAACAACAAGAACGAAGGTCCACTCCCTTCTGAACAACGGATCCTGTTATAAGCACATTGATACTCCTAAAGTACAAAGGATTGGTTACAGGCACAAAAATTGGGCCCTAAGTTGCCAAATGCACCATGCCCAACCCATAGTTTAAGCATAGCTAGCACAAAACCATATATAACAGGAAAAATGATTGTAGCAATCTATAAAGCAACCTAACGGTGAAAATAACTTCAACATAAAATTGGTCTCTTCCTTTTTAATCTACAAAACCACTTTCCACACGAACAAAATCAAATTTCATTGCCTCATTCAATAGAAAGAGTCTAGAGTAGGATAAGAGAAGTAAATGAATTACCAACACGTGGAGGAGGCGGTGCATCACCATAGATTGCTTTGAGCCTTGCCAGAGGAACCACCGAAGAATCAGTAGAGGCTTCAGCATAAAGCTGCTGTTTCCAGTTCCAAATGGTCCTTCTGATGGACTTGTTGGATTTGGCTAGAGATTCCTTCTCAGCCTCAAGAGCTTCAATGGTCCATTGCTGATTCATTGATCTCACGCCAAGGGTTGCAAACGAAGCAACCAGACAAACGTTGATCAATGTGTTGTTGTTTGCAGCTCTCGCAGCTATGTCCACTATTCGGTTAACAAACTCCATTTCTTTCCCCAAATCAAATCAAACCCTAAAGAAGAGGAAAAACCCAAATTCTCACCATAATAAGCGAAGATTTTGGAGGGACACAGAACATCACAGTCACATACACTAATTGCATCCAGTTATATTCTATTCCAATTTCAAAATGCCAATTTCATTGTTACCCTAAGTTTTATACATAAAACTAAACTATTATTTTCTTCTTCAAAATCATTCTAAAAAATCATACTAAAAAATGCAATGGAATTATTCAAAATTATAAATATGCAGTCAGAATAAAAGAAAATGGTTAATTTGAAATCACAAGAACCCTAACGTACCAGAAATGGTGGCGGCACCTGCGACCGGCACAAAACTGTGAGACGGAGGCTTTTATCTGACGAAGTAATGACACAGCAGAAACAGGAAAAGCATAGCAACCAAAGAAAGTTTATTTTTGTGTAAATTATAATTTTCGTCATTTTAATTTTTATGTTAATTTGGTGGTTTATTTTTTATTGTTGTCTTTAAATTTTAGAAAATTAGTAATCTAGTCTAATTTTAAATTTTAAATATGTTTACTTTTTACGTTTTATATTTTTATTATTTAAATTACCTTTTATGATGGTTTAAATGAAAATGTATATGAAAATTACTATTAAACTAAAATTACAGATTTTATTAAAATTAGAAAATTAAAATCACGTGAAATAATAAAAGACCAAACTATGAATAAAAATTAAATGAAACTAAAATTCCAATTTAACTTTAAATTTATAAAAGTGAAAACTAAGGGTAATGGCTACTTTAACAGTTCGGTAAATTATTATATTTTGTTTCGGTCATACAATAAAACAGGATACTAATATTAATAACAATTATAACAATACTAATATAAATAATAAGTAATAATAACATTATTATAATAAAAATGATATTATTAGAATGAAACTGAAATGGTATGAAAAAAATCTGACTTTATTTACACATTCTGTAAAATAAAGACCTCTCTTTCTATGTTTTTTTTTTTTCATTTTTCTTAATTGTGGTTTACAATTTTCTTTTAAAGAAATCTAGAAATACAACAAAAATATTAATTTAATAATTTTTTATTTTACGTTTTTTATTTTTACGTTACAATAAATAGTTATTGTCTTCTACTTTAAATAACTAAATTTAGGTGAAGAAAAAAATAACAAACAAGTAATTAATAATACATTTAAATAGAAACATTTTTTTTAAATAATGGTATACTAAAAAAACAAAAGAAGTACGATTTATCTATGTTTCTAATATTTTAGTATTTTCATATTATTATTATATAATAAATATTTGTATTTAATTTTATTTTTAATAGACCGTCACCATCTGAGGAATTAAACATGTTATAAAATTTACGTACTTAATCAATTGAGCTATTCTACTTGAAGGATTTTATCATGAATGTCACTTTCAACACTTACATCAAATTCAACCAGAAGGGCTAGAAATTTTATGACCATATTACCAAATAATAATATAAGACTTACTATATATCGATTATCAATGGTAAGTACAAAATCATGTATACATTTTATAAATTTTCCATATCACGCGTATGAAAGTTTACTGTATTAATCCAATTACAAATTCAGAAAATTAAAATTAACTTATTTGTTTAATGCTGCTATTCATATTTATCAAAGGGTATTGTTAATCCATGTTTTAAGAACACAGGTTAAGAAATTAACATTATTTTATATTAAATATAAAAACATATTAAAAAAAAAAGTATAGAAGAATGTATTCATTTCTATGTATTCTAACAAAAAGTTATTTTTAATTTCTTATTCAATATATTCTGTTTTTTTATCAGCAGTAAAACATATATAAATAAGAAGCATGAAAAGATGCTTCAATCTATTTATTTTTTATTTTATAGAATTATTATAATTTTTATTGAAATAAGATTTATTATTTCTTAAAAAAATTGAAAAATAATTTAATTCAATCAAGTTTGTGCTATATACAAGAAAATTAAATTTTATTTGAAAGATATTGATAGTGATAGGTAAAACTTAATGTGATTGAGTTGTTTATTTTTCTTCACATGATCAACTTAGTTTATTGCATCTTGCCGTCTAAACTTTAAGAGGTTATAAAAAGTGAAACAAAATTGGATCTCGCCAACCTCTCCTCAATTCTTTTAAAATAAGCTCAATTTGAAATACTTCTCTTGTCTTAGACTATGCATCACTTTCTCTTTATAAAAAATAATACGTAAAGTTATCAAAATCATATTGTTCTCATGATGTATGTCATAAAAGAAGACAAAAGGAATGAAAAATAATAGAGACTAAAGATAAAGAAAGGAAAACAAAAACTAATTATTGTTTTTTAATATGTATATAAAGGAAAATAGGAAGTAAATATATTGAGAAAACATTCACAAGTTATTAATATTATTTTTATTATAATTAACATTAATAATAATAATTTAATGATCGAAACCAAATTAATGTTTAAAATAAATTGATATTTAATTCATATTTTGGCTAATACTAGAGACTAATATATTTTTGTCACTGAATTATTTTTAATGATTTAACGATTCAAATTAAATCAGTTGTTAAAATAAATTAGATTTTAATTACTATTTTGATCACTATTAACGACCAACGATTTTGTTCACTAAATTCAATCACTGATATTCTTTTATAGTGATTTAGCAATAAAAATTAGATTGGTCACCAAAATAAATTGAAATTCAATTACTATTTGGTTACTATTAGAGATCAACATATTTTAATCGCTAAATTCACTTAGTAACATTTTTGTAATTATTTAATGATCAAATCAAATCAGTTATTAAAATAAATTAAAATTAGTCGCTAATTTTATCATAATTAGAAACTAATGTATTTTGATTGTTAAATTCGTCACAATTTTTTTATTACGTAGCGACTGAAATCAAATTTAATTACTATTTTAATCACAATTAATGACTATTCATTTCAATGGTTAAATTCAGTCACTAATTATGACTTTCATATTTTGTTACCTAAAATTAATAGCTAAATAGTTTTTTTTTTAGAAAAATAAATTTAAAAGAGTGAATTTGAGATGAAAATATTTAAATTAAGGAAAAAATAGTGATAAATGAAGAAAATGAGAGTAAAGTTTGTGATATTTTAATTTTTTTTAATTGATAAATTGTATGATTGCAAATTTGCTCTGGTAGTTAAAAATAATTTAAGATGAAATATGGTTCATTGAGTTTGATTGATAGTTTTTTATTTTTGATAAAAATGTGAAATTACAAATTTATCATAGATTAAAGTTAATTTATAATGAAATATGATTAACTTGTTAGGTTTATTGATTAGTTCTTTCTTAATTTACGAAATTTTAAGATTAGAATTTTGTACTTGTTTTTAAAATTAATTTTAAATAAAATATAATTGATTAGACATATATTAAACTTGTCTGTTATTTGAAAATTATTTATAATATAAAGGGAGTTCAATGAAAAAAATTAAAACTTCCACATTTGTGAGTACATGCAAATTTATTTAAAATGAAATTTAGAAAATTGAAATAAAAATAACTATAAAAGGTTTAAATAAACATTTTAATTTCATAAAATTAATATAATTAAATTAAAAAATTGCATTACAATAATAATATTTTAAATCTTTTAATCTCATTTTTAATAACATTTCCACTTTATAATAATATTTCAGTAAATTTATATTGAAATGACTAATAAATTAAATTTATAAATTATTTTAATGACTATTATAAAATTAATTAATTTTTCATATTGTAATCTATAAATTTATTAATCTTTCTGTCGTTTTGGATTAGTATAGTTAGGAATGCTATTGCACTGTGTGAATCAATTTATACTTACAAACTGGATTCAACTTTCAGTAATATAATAAAAAATAAATAATTTTAAATAATTTTTTGTTGAGTGAGAATGTTTATATTTGTTTTTCGTTTTTTCGTTTTTCGCTTAGCTCTTTCCTTCTCTTGCTTTTTTTTTTCTTTTTACTATTTTCTTCTTTTTTTTCTCTTCACTTTTCTCTTTATCTTTCATTTTTCTTATTCTTCTCTCTCCTCTTATTTTTCATCTCCTCTTACCCTTTTTGCTCGTGTGTAATTTTCTTATGTGATTGCTCTACTTTTGCATATGTTTTGTGACTTTTTTGGCATTGGTGTGACGTTCTCTATTGATGTGGTAGGGCATTTTCTGTTGCTGAAGCTATGTGTTGGTGGCAGTTGATGTAGTTCGGGGCAATGAGGTGTTCTAGTGTTCTTTGGCAAGTTGGTTGAGGCAACAAAATCATTATTAGAAAAAATGTACGATTTTGTTAATTTGATATCTTTAAAGTTGTTCAATAAACCAAATACTAAAATAGAGGCAACCACGTGGATGCGAGTTTGATACCTATTAAAGGAGCTTTATAATTTCTTACAAACAATTGGATCACAAATTGAAGGACGAGTTTCTTTACACAACGAAATTGTATATAATAAGAACCAACATGAATGCATGAGGTTCTTACTTTCCATATTTGTTACTTGAGTTCAAAAGTCTTTCTCAACAAACCTAATACTGAAGCAGAGGAAACCACTTGGACGTGGGTTTCATACCTTTTAAAGAGGCTTCATAATTTCCGGAAAGTAATTCTAGTTTGACCTTATATAGGACCACAAATGGAAGGACAAACTTCTTTACACAACATTAGAACTATATTTTTTCATAATGAGAACTAACATGAACACATGAGCACTTTTCATATTTGTTACATGAGTTCAAAAGTCTTTCCGAGCAAACCTGATACTGAAACAGAGGAAACCACCTGAACGTGGGTTTCATACCTTTTAAAGGAGTTTTATAATTTCCTGGAAGTACATCTAGTTTGAGCTTATTGGATCACAAAGGGAAGGACATGCTTATTTACCTATCATTAGAACTATATTTTTTTCATAATGAGAGCAAACATGAATGAATGAGGTTCTTACTTTCCATATTTGTTACATGAGTTCAAAAGTCTTTCTGGATGTGGGTTTCATACCTTTCAAATGAGCTTCATAATTTCCTTGAAATACATCCAATTTGACCTTATTATATCACAAATGGAATAACATATTTATTTACACATCATTAGAACTATATTTTTTCATAATGAGAGTCAACATGAACGCATGATGTTTTTACTTTCTATATTTGTTACATGAGTTCAAAAGTCTTTTTCAACAAACCTGATATTGAAATATAGGAAACCACTTGGACGTGGGTTTGATATCTTTTAAAGGAGCTTTATAATTTCATACAAGTACTTGCACTTTGACTTTATTGGATCACACATAGGAGGGCATACACAACATTATAATTGTATTTTTTTCATAGTGAGAGTCAACATGAACGTATGAGGTTCTTACTTTTCATAGTTGTTATATGAGTTCAAAAGTCCTTCTCAGCAAAGCTGATACCAAAGTAGAGGGAACCACCTGGACGTGGGTGTGATATCTTTTAAAGGAACTTTATAATTTCCTGGAAGTACTTCCATCCAATTTGACCTTATTAGACCACAAATGGAAGGATATGCTTCTTTACACAACATTAAAACTATATTTTTTCATAATGAGATCCAACATGAACAGATGAGGTTCTTACTTTCTATATTTGATATATGAGTTCAAAAGGTCTTCTCAGCAAACTTGATACCGAAACATAGGAAATCACTTGGACGTGGGTTTCATACCTTTTAAAGAAGCTTTATAATTGTCTAGAAGTACTTCTAATTTGACCTTGTTGGATCATAAATGAAATAAAATGCCTTTTTACACAACATTAGAATTGTACTTTTCATAATGAGAGTCAACATGAATGCATAAGGGTCTTACTTTCATTAGTTTTTACATGAGTTCAAAAGTCCTTCTAAAGGAAACCTGATATCAAAGCAAAGGAAACCACCTGGATGTGAGTGAGTCTTTTTAAAAAAGCCTCATAATTTTTTTGAAAATACTTTCGATTTGACCTTATTGGATCACAAATGGAAGGACATGCCTTTTTACACAACATTGAAACTTTATTTTGTTTCATACTGAGTGTTAACATGAACGCATGAGGTTATAACTTTCCATATTTGTTACATGAATTCATAATTCCTTCTTAGCAAACTTGATACCGAAATAGAGGAAACCACTTGAACATACCTTTTAAAGGAGCTTTATAATTTTCTGGAAGTACTTTCAATTTGACCTTATTGAATCACAACTGGAAGAGCAAACCTCTTTCACACAACATTGGAATTGTTTTTTTTTTTTTTTCATTATAAAAGCCAACATGAATGCCTGAGGTTTTTACTTCCATATTTGTTACATGAGTTCAAAAGTCCTTATCAGCAAACATGATTATCGCAACCGGGACCACAACGGGGATGACGATTCAAAAAAAAAAATGTTTTCAAAACAATGGAGTCGCTACCATAGTTTTTGTGGAAAACTATGGAAAAATAAAAAACGGATAAGGCAAGTATGTGAAAACCGGATTTAGGGTCCGGGAGTTTGTTACGTGTGGGGAAGGTGTTAGCACCCCCACAACGCCTATCCTAAGACGGTACCTTTAATTTAATAAGTAAAATGAGTGTGATTTTCAAAATGTTTATTTTCTAAAAAGAGAAAAAATGCAGATAAAACAAATATTTTTTTTTTATTTTTTAGGGCCCGACAAGGTTTGACCTTGCTCGTACGTATTTTCATTAGGAATGGAAAATCAGGATTACGTAATTCTTTCTTTTGAAAATGATTTGTTTGAAATGTTTGATATTTTTTTTTTATTTTTTTGAAAGTTTTATATTTTTTTTTATTTTTGAAAATTTGGTGTTTTCAAAAATTACACTTCATTTTGAATATCGCTTAACACGTATGACCCTTTGATATTCCAAATGAAATTAAAGATTTTCGAATCAATTTTCATATGACGCGAGCGATCAACTAAGAATTAATCAAAAGTTTTATTTAAAACATCTCTCTTTTATATGAATATGAGAAATAGGTTTTTAAAAGAAATAACCCAATGTTAAACTCTTGAAGTTTTTATTTTTTTTTAAGTAAAAAAGGATTAAAAACAAAAGTAGGGGTAGTTTTGAAATTTAGGAAATCTGTAGGTGCAAACCCTAATTAGTGTGGTGCAGGAAGTAACTCCACTAATTAGAAACCCAATTAGGGTTAAGGGTATTTTGGGAATTGAAGAGAATTGTGGGTGCAGGTCTATGGGGTGTAGAGAGTAACCCCAACTAACCAAAATCCCATTAGGGTTTGAGGCGCACACGTGGCGCTGTGAGGCCATGAGGCTCCTGTTTTGAGGAATGAGAAGGTGTGGCTGGCAAAAGTAGCAGCGGCGACGGCGACAAATGACGACGAGCGTTGCTGACGGCGACGACGCGAAGGCGACAGCGTCGGCGGGGGTTGTCAATGGAGGCAGCACAATGGATACGACATTGGTAGGGTATTTGGATTCACTAAAAAAGGTGCGGAGGTTGATGAGGATGGCAAGAGAGATGCTATTGACGCGCCATCGAGTGGTAATATTGCCTGAAAGATGGAGGTGTTGGAGGTAGGTACTGGCAGCAGTGGAGGATGATGACGATGGTGTCTTATGGTTGACATAAGTGAACCACGAAGGTGATAAAGATTGAGCCATGATGTATAAGGAAGAGTTGACGTTGTCGTTACATGATGGAAGGGCGGAGACGTTGGTGGTTCACGACCCACAGCAAACGGGGAAGCTTCCCAACGATGGGGAAAGGGAAGAAGGAAATGAGATGGGTTGATCGTGTAAGGTGGTGGCGCTAGGGTGATATCATTGTGTGGGAGGCGACGGTGGGATCGTCGGCAGCCGCTGAATCTATGAGGGTGGTGGCAGCGAGGGTATATGGAGGTGCATGGGAGATATGGGGGTTGTTCATGGCACATGGGGTGGTTTGTAGTGAGGGTTTTCCCATAGCCCACAGAATGGCCATTTGCGAACTGCATGGGGATGGTAAGAGGCGATGTCATTTTTCGACGATGTGGTGGGGCGTTCGGGCCACGCCGGCGGCGGCCTTGGAAGCGGGTGACGTGAGAAAGAGGGTGACACGAGGAAGAGGGTGACACGACTTTGGTGGAGAAGGTTGGGATGAGGATGTTGGGGTTCGCAGTGGGTTTCACATGAGTGTGTGGAGTGAGGATGAAAGGTGGGATAGAGTAGGTGCACCAGATAAGGGAGCACAACCAGGTAGGGTGTAGTTTGGCCCAACGATTTGATAAAGCACAAAACTCAACTTGGAGTAATCTGCTGCTGTTTCGAAATGTTTCATTTTGTTGCTTTGATTTTATGAGTGATGAATGCATAACGTATCAATATATGATGTACATGCTTAAAGAAATAACGAAGCGAAGAAAACATATTTCACAAGTAATCATAAAAAACTTGATACCTCGTTCTTAGTTCCTATAACTTGCCCTTCTGGTCTACTCCTTGTGATTGTTTTTTTTTTTTTTGAGTTATAAGGGTATTCAGGGTGGGAAGAGGATTTGATAATCAGTGTATGTTTCTTGCGTGGAATCACCGGAGACTGGCACGAGAGGAAGGATGTGGGATGATAAGGGTTGCATGAGTAAAGTATCTGTGTGATTCTGTGAGAGATCTAAGGATGAAGATGTAGGTAAGGTAAGTGGTTCCCCTGAAGAAGAAATTGCAGAATCCGAGAGAGCAATAGTGTGTGTTTGTTTTTTGAGAGAGATGAGGTGTAGGTGCATATAATGCCAAAAAAAATTGTTGAAGAAAAAATTGTTTTTTTTTTTTTTTTTTATAGAGGGCAGGAGACACTTTGTGCATGGGATACAAAACAAACCTGTAGCCTGGCGACACTGGAGCAAGGTAGTGGGTGTCGGGGCGATTGTGTTGTGCGTGGTCAAAGATTGAGTAAGAGAATTTGAAGATTCTCTGTGTAAGATGAGGGATCTTAGGGATTTGGAGAGAAGGGAACGATGCTTTCTTTTTTATTATTATTATTTTATTTTAAAAACTAAATTAAAAGAGAAATAAAACAAAATATGTTTTTTATTATTTTTTTATAATAAACTTAAAATTTAAACTAAATGATTTTACCCCTTTTTAGAAATGATTAGAAATTTTTTTATTATTATTTGTTGAAATAAAATTTATTTATCCGGACGAAATTGAGTGTTGCCAATGATACTAAAGCAAAGGAAACCACATGAATGTGGTGTGATACTTTTACGTTGACACTTGTGAATTCTCCTCTTCCTTTGCTTCAGCGCTAACCACTGCCACCTAAGAACAATGAACGCCGCCAACAACAAGAATAACTGAGTCCGTGCTTTAAAAACCCAACCTTATAAAATCCCCAACTCTCTGCCTCTTACACCCAAACCCTAACTTTCTTAAACCTATTCTTGAACCCAAACTCAATTGTCTCACTACATTTCCACTGTAGTTGTTGAAATCCCCTTTCACTCGTCTTTCTATTTCCTTGCAAACACAATCCTTGAAAACCCTAGCTTATTTTTCCGTTCTCTTTCCTTCAACACGCTCTCTCTTCACTAATGTTCACAATGCCCTTTTTCAGTTTTCAAAATTTTTCGTCGTTTCAAATTGGAACCCTAATTTAAAATGCAAAATGACATGAGTGGGAAGAATAAGAAGAGAAAGGAGAGTAGAGGAGAGGGGAGAGTAAGAGAACAATGGAGAGGGGAAGGGAAAAAAAGAGTCGAGAAAAGAAGAAAGAGAAAAGCCACGTGAAAAAATGAAAAGCAAATATAGATGTGCACACACAAGTGAATAAAAAATTATTTTTTTTAACACACAAGGATGTCAAATATAGGTAATAACACGTAAGGGTGTCAAATGGAGGTAATGACACGTAAGGGTGTCAAACTAACATTACTCTTCAATCAAAATATGCATTAATACTACACTAGACAACACTTGTTCGAATTTGTGTTGGTTTATACCCAAGCTCCGTCAGTGTGTAGCTAATGTTGGCATGTTTAAATTGAACATCACCATTCCGTGACAACTTCATTATCTTCCTTGCCTTAACCTTAAGAAGCCTCTCTAATATGCTCACAAGATCACTAAATGGCACAGGCCAAGTATTCCTCAAATTGAACACTCTCAATTGTGTTGACCCCCTCTTCTTACCCAACTCATGTTTTTTTTTTTTTGCCATACACAGAGCCCCTAAACAACCCTTCACCATATAGTTAATTATTGATTGTTGGATAATTGGTTATCTATCCAAAATACACATATACTAAATAATAGATTATGCTTACTTCTCATTCAGACACGACTAAAGTCTCCCACATTCTCCACCACATTTCTTCACACGACCACAAGAACACCCTAAACACATGCATAATAACACCTCATCTCACATTATAGCCAAATACTCCATACAGAAGAATCTCTGCCAAACAACATGGATGCAACTCTCCATTTTCTCTACCACACACACTACTCATACACATGCAAGGTTAAAGTGGTATTTTCCTACTTGGCAGCATGACTTTCATCTACTTTCTTTACACAAAGGCAATGGTCACTCTCTCATCTCCTTCTCCTTTTTCACCACAAATCACAACTCATCATTAAATAGAAACACAAACCTCACTCACTTTTCTTTGCATGCCAACAATGAAACCACGAAACTAGTGGTAATTATTTAGAAGAACAACAAAAATAGGAAAAAACTAGTTGACAACCATAGTAAAAATATGCCTATTTGACAACTATGACGTGACAGACCTTCATTAAGTAGAAGAGGGCAAACTTGTATTTTTCTATTTTGTGCATAATGAAATCAAATTTGAAGGAAAAAATGAATGAGTTTGGTCGGGTTTAAGAAAAGGTCAATGTTTGAGCGAGTGAGCGAGTACCTGAGCTAAGAAAGTTGGGAGAAACAAAATATGTGGATTTTGGAGCGAAACCGTGAAAGGAAGAAGATATGATAAGGAAGTTGAGAAGTTGAAATCGTTAAAAAAGAGTAAAGGTTTAGGGTTTGGGGAAAGAAGATGTTAATGAGAACATTCAGCGGTTTAGATAGAAAGAAGGTGAGCAGACTGTAAACATATGTTCAGACCCAAACAATTAACCCCTTACCGCAAACGGAGAACAACTAAGGAAAAACCAAGAACACGCCACTACCCAAAACAGAAACCGTTCATGAACCACCACACGTCACTACAAATGAAAACACATCCTGCTTCACTGGAGAACTGCGACCCAGCGACCAATCACTACTCTAAAGCATCACCTCTGAACCTCGTGTCCAAGCACCACTGCTCCAAACCAGCGACCAGTGGCGGCTCAAAACTTTAGGAGGCTTAAAGCGAATAAAAAAATAAGGCTTTTTTAAATTAATAAAATAATTAAGATTATGATATTTTTATTTAAAATTTATTTTTTGAGCTTTTTGTGATGCAAAATTATCTATTAAATTATCATAATTAATTTTATTTAAAAAATCTTTTTCGACAATAAAGCTAATCCGTTTCATATTTGTTGAGACATTGTTGATCTTAAATAAGATTTTATTAGTTTAAGTTTTGAAAAACTCCTTTCAGCTGAAGCAACAACTGATACTGGAATTGTTAACATTATTGTATATGATATATATGCAGTTGAAAAAGAATTTATTCTTTTTATATAATTAAGAATGTCAATTGGTTTATCATTTTCCAATCCTATAATCTCCTTTAAGATATTTAATTCTGAAAATAAATCTAAGCCAACAAGATCTAATAAATAAATTATCATGTTTCAAATACTTTTCAAGGTTTAAGTATTTTTCTTTCAAAAGTACACAACCCAATAACTTTAAATTTTTAATACTAAATAAAAAACCAAAAATATCTTCATATATTTTAAATTGTTTAAATCTATTTTAGAGTGTGGTAATTACTTGATCTACAATATATAAAAAAAATCAATTCTAAATGACTCTTGAGGTGATTTAATAACTTCATTCTCAATATTTTCATTGAATTGTTTTTTTTACGACTATTTTTTTTTTTCACGAAACTTAGGCTCTACATCCATTTTAGAAGCAATTTCTATGGCAAAAATAAATATATTTTAAAATCCCTCTATATGTTTCAAAAAATGAAAGAAGACCTTTTAATTGTTCAAGGGCCATATTAATACACACATCTTTTGATTGTAAATTTTTACTAATGGATATAGAAAAGTGTCTTGAGTATTTATCTTTTGGAAAATCTATATCAGCTATCCTAATAGGGTCTTTTTCTACTAATAAGTCTCTTAATTTTGTATCAATATCCTCCCATTTACTTGGATCGTATATATTTTTAATATTAGAATCATTTTGTCTTGCAATTTCATTATCGTTATCTTGAGTTTGTGAATTAGAATTACTATCATGAGTTTGGGAATCAAAATTATTATCCTGAGTTTGAGAATCAAAATTATTATCTTCGTTGACTACTTTATTATTGTCTTCACCTATATTTATATTGTTATCTTTACCTAAATTTTTATATTGTTATATTTTTCATTCAAAGAAGACTCACCTGTATTTTTTAATTAATTTTTTTTATTTTTATAAATTTATCCATAGCCTCTCTATGTGATTCAACAAAAAGTTCAACTCTTTTTTTTTTGAAGTTTTGAATAACCTGATTCAAATTTTCTAGTTGCCATATTTGTATATTTTTATATAAAATTAAAAATTATAATATATATCACATTGAATATAACTTATAAGTATATAAAATAAGTCTAAGTTAAGAAGATAAAACCTGATTGTCAAGACAATAAACTAGATCGTAAAGTCTCAAGTCTCCTATTATCTTTCGATCATGTCCTTTGGTATGTCTTTAAATATAATTTGTAACTTCTAAATTCTCTTTCTTGAATCTACACAAATTATTTTAAGATTAATTAAACAATAATGAAAAATAAAAAAATGTGATCAATTGACCAATCTCATATTATTTTTACCTAATATTGATGCACTCAAAAGAAGCAAAATTGAACACAAACTCTTTCTCAATCAATCTACTGCTCCAAGTCTCCAAGTAAAGACAAACATATAATGTACAATATAAAATGATGAAATATGAAATGAAAGAAATTTGAAATTGGAAACAAGTTGAAATAATATCATGGAAGGAACAAAGAGACAGAGGAAGAAAGGAGGAAGAAAGGAGATAAGTGAAGAAAGAAGGAGAGAAGTAGAAGAGTCAGACAATGATAGAACATATAAAGAGATGATATCAACCCGTTTGAATATAGGAAAGAGATAAATTAGAAAGTTTTGATATGTAAGTTTCCTTGACTGTTCAATTTTTTTTAAATACTATTAATTTATTATAAGAAAGTTTCAAGAATATTATTCATTAAATAGTATTTATAGTACCAATATAAATTTAAAGTAATTAAATAATATTTATAGCACTAATGTAAACTTAAAGTCAATTAAAATATTTAAATTTTTAATTAAAATTTTATTAGTATAATTTTAAAATTAAATATTTTTTATTTTATAATAATATATGGGTATTAAATTTTTTGAGGCTTTGAAAGCGTATTAAATTTTTTGAGGGCTTTGAGGCCTTGAGGCCTAAAGTGATTGCTTTACCTACTTGGACCTTGAGCCGCCAGCGACCAACCACGACGGCATAAACAGAATAACTTAAATTTAACTTCAATCCACGTTAAACACCCCAAACTTCCAATAAAAAGTTATTTCTTTGATATAGTGAGCATCTCTACTTAAAAAAATTATTTTTATTGCCAACTCATCGTCATGTGACTATAACATAAAGTTGTCAAGTGACTGACATGTTCCGTTGTGGTATCAAACCATCAGAATCTACAAAAATAATGAGAATGATTACTTTTTTTATTAATATAATCGAATCCGAAGTTAAACAATTGTTTAATAATTAGTAAAAGAAAGATGTATATAATCCAAAATAAGAAAAAGAGTAATATGTTTATAAAACAATATAAATATATTATAAAACTGATATATACTAATTTTTCTATATAACAATATTTTATTATTTTTACTCACTTTATTCATATAAAAAATTGTTTGACAATATTCTAAAGTTTGAATTGTTCACCTATTTTATTGTGTTTCAAATGAGTAAATTAAAACTTTTTAATAAAGTTAAATATACTTTTTTTCTTTAATATGCTAAAAACTGGGACTTAACGACTCCAAAAATGTGTGGCATATATTTTATTTTTTTATCAGCAACAATGTGTGGCATATATAATGATTCACAAATCGCATTTATAAAAATGTGGCACCATTATCACGTACTTATTTCTCTGTGATGAATTTAAAATTGTCTAAAATGATATGCTGTAACGAATATTTATTTTATTTTTCAATGTAATCTTACCGTTTAAAAAATGTTCAATTTAGTCTCAAGTTTAGTTAAAATGAGTCATTATTATCACTATTAGATTATCTAAGGGCAAAGCTAGACGCGTTACTTATGTGTCATTTTGTTGTTTTTAGTTGAACCATTCGCGTGGCTGCCGATCTGCGTTCCTTATCACACCAAACCTTTGACATTCGGACACGATATTTCTCTTCGCGTCATTATCAATTTGTTCTTGAATTGTCCTTTTTCATTGTTTTAATTTCTCTTCCTGGTGCTTATTTAGATAACTTTATTTTGTTAAAGATAGGAAGTGAGACATTGTACTTAATGGTCTCTTCAGTTGACTTGCGAAGATGGAAGTCTTGGTGGTAATGCCAATTGTCCTTTAGTGGGAACTATGGTTGCATGGGGTTGAAGTAAGGTTAACTGGTTAAGCAGTACGGTTAATTGGTTCTGGTTTCATATGGTTAACTTCTTATTGTGACTGAATTAAGTTGTGGTTTTTAGTGTTTGTAGTTTTTGGTTGTGACCATAGAGGCTAGATTTGTGTGGAAGCTTTTATATATATATATATATATATTCTGTTGTGGGTGCTTCAAATGTTCTTAGAGTGAGATTTGAATGATTTAGAGATGGGATGACAATTAAATCATGTAACTATGTCTAAGACAAAACATCACATTAACTTATTTTAACTAAAATAAAGACTAAATTGAAAGCCTTTAAAAATTGTGGAATTAGATTGAGAAAAGAAACAAATATGGGAAAAAAACATCTTTTTTAATAACTTTCTTTTATCTTTTCTTTTTCGGCTCTTGAGCCGTTGCATACAAACCTTGAATTCTTTGAGTGCATGTAAATCCATACGATATTATTGTCCCTGTAATTTAATCACAACTAAGGGTAAATAAATTGAAACGAGTTGAGCATTATCTAGAATATATTTATTGAAAGATACAGCTGTTAAAATCTAAATTTCTTTAACATAAGTCTAACTTATTCGTTATGAATGTAATTGAAATTTTGAGTTGTAATTTGTTGAAAATAAATAGTTTTAATTGGATTTCTCTACTTTATTAATTAATTATTTAAAAAATATTTATTCAATATTTTAATACTAGATGGTAATTTACAAATATTGAACACATGATACGTCGAAATTTAAAAAATTCTAAATTTACTTTATTGTATTTTCATAATTCAGTAAATAAAAAAGTTAGCTTCTAGATACATCTTGAATTAATTTACTTGAAGATATATAATAATAATATATTATAACAACAATATAACTGTCTTTTCTTTGGCTCTTGTGGTGACCGGCCAGTGCAAGAACAGATGAAATTCTTAAAGCTTCAATCCTTTTCAATGGCCTATGGTTACAAGAAGTTTCGAAAAATCGAATCAACAAGAGAGATTTTCTCAGCTAGATTTTTTTTTTCTGCTTGCCGTCTTTGTTGAACTTTTATTTTATTTTATTTATTAATTTCACTTTATTCGATAAAGCCAAGAGTATAGTAAATTAGATAAAGTCACACACGGTTTTTCATTGGCTGTAAAAATGAAACTCTAATACAATTTGCAGCCTCACTAATACACAATAATCAAATATTAAAGCGATAAAACCAAGATTAATCAACCTTACTTTTACCTACTATAAATAGGGTACCAACTCCACGTAAATATGAGAGACTCATAAAGTAAATAACCGACATTTTAGTTATTGAGCAATGGGAAATATGTTCATGATTTTGTTTTGCCTAGTGAATGTTACAACATTTATCACACATGCAGGATCATGCAGATCCAACGGTCCTCATTCCCCCGAAATCAATCCCTCTGGAACTTCTGCCATTCTCACTCTCAACGACTTCGGTCGCGGCGGAGATGGAGGGGGCGCCTCCGAGTGCGACGGCAAGTTCCATCCGTTGCCGCAGAGAGTGGTGGCGCTGTCCACCGGATGGTACAGTAACGGCGCACTGTGCGGGAGAATGATCAGAATAAAAGCTAGAAACGGAAGGAGTACGGTGGCGAAGGTGGTGGACGAGTGTGACTCGGTGAATGAGTGCCCCAGAGCATGCAAGAACAACGTGGTGGATGCGTCGGAAACTGTGTGGGAGGATTTGGGACTCAACACTGATGATGGTGAAGTAGCAGTTATTTGGAGCATGGCATGAAAAACTCGTCATCTCCATTATAACTTTACATCCAATCATATAAATAAAATAAATACTACTTGTTGATTAATTATTTAGGGTTCATAAGGATCCATCAATCCTTATTATATATACTTCCCTAAAATTATTACTGTACTTTTAGATGATAATAAGCTCAAACAAAGTGATTACCTCCCTTCTTATACATTAAGGTCATTGATGACTTACGGTCACAAACAACGATGAAAGAATTTGAAGAGGTGGATTTGAATAGAATTGAAACAAAATTATATAGAAAATTAAGTTGTTTTGAAGAAGAGATAGATAATAAGAAAAAAAGGAAAAAGTTTATAAAAATTTATGAATGAAGTATATGATAGATGTAATTGATAAAATAATTTTTTAATGAATGAAAATATAATAAAATTAATTTAAAATTAAATATAATTTATTTATTTTAAGTTAAATTATTATTTAAATATTATTAATATTTTATTATTTATTATTTTATAATTTTATTAAATTTATTATTATTATTATTAATTATATTAAATTAATTATATAAATAAATATAGTAAAAAACAATTTTCTTCGCTAATTTTCGCAGGAGAGCAAAGAAAGAAGACACCGTTAAAAGATTTCCTTTAATAACGATATGAAAGTTTTCATTCGTCAAGATAGCGTTGTAATAATGTTATATATGATAAAAGATTTATGATCAAACCATATAGTATATTCTTTTCTATGATAGTTACATATACAAACGAAAACGAAATTTACTACTAATCTAATTTAGCACAATTAACTATATGTTTTTAAAGATTATGAAATATATCAAATATAAATTAAAAAATAATTATTAATGAACTTTTAAAAAAGTTATTAATTTTCTCGGAGATATTTAACACAGATATTGTATGTAGCCCCCTATTCTTCTTATGACTTGACAACGTAACTTTTAAAATTATAACTTTCCAAATATATATATAATAATACAATTAGTGAAACACTCCAAATCTATATAACAAAAATATCACATACTACAATTATAATTATCAACTCAAGTCATAATTAACAAAAGATTTTTTTTATCAATTCATATATATTCAACAAAAATTAAGGTATAATTAACAATTTTTTTATCAATAATAAAAAAATATAATTAAATGAGGCAATAGAATTATCTTAATTATCAGTAAAGAAAGAAAAAATATCACTGAAAAGCACATCTCCCTCCTGGACGACCTTATTATTGTAGACACAAAATTCCTACTAATTTATACATAACAATAAACAATACATTAGTACGATACCCATAACCCAACTGCTACAATTACAATACTAAAATATGTAGTCTATGACCCGAGCCAGCAAATGTTTTGATTGAAGTTTCAAAATGTTTACCTTCCCACAATTGATTGATTGTCAAATAAGCTAAACCTTTCCTTTCTCTTTTCTCTTTAAAAGTTCTCCCACTAATGATGAAATCCAGGCTCTAGTGATTGTTTGTTGTCAGCTCTCCATCTTGTAAATATCTTTAATATACTTTCATTTAGGATTTGATTTAGCATTTAAGATTTAGGTTTAAGAATAAAAAATATTCCTTCTCTCGATTAAAAGACTAGTACGATGTTTCCCCAATATCCTTATAGAAAATATTACGAAGGAAAAATCTAGCAGTACCAGTTTTTATATTCTGCACATTGTATCTTAGCCAACGTCACATTTGCAACTCTCTTAAATCAATCCTTTTAATTTCAGAATTAGTTAAGGCTACATTGTGAGGCAGACTTTCAGAATTAGTTAAGGCTACATTGTGAGGCAGACTTTCAGAAAGCTTAACCAAAATGCATGAATGTGTAAGCCAAGTTCATCTCAACCTCATAAGTTTTCAAGAACTCACCCTTTTATTCCCTTTTCATTGCATTCCTTTTGTGCTTATGTAAATATTCAATCTCCTGGTATTCACATACATATTCAACTCATGGCAGTGACTTTTGACTTCGTTAAAGAATTCTCACAAGAATGAGAATTGAGCCAACATATAAGAAATGACACCTTCAACCCAAAACCTTAAGACATTAGGTTTGTGGGTTTTCTTTCTTATATATATTAACCTTTTTCTCAACAAGTATACTGAGTTCGCAAGTAATATAGACAATAAGTCCAGTATCGTATCCTCAGGGAACGGAATATATAATTGAATATTGAATATGTATCATGACATTGTGAGCAAAAACAGTTAATAAAGATGAATTTGTGTTTGTGTCGTAACACTTGTAATTTAACAGCAATTAAATGTAAAGTAAGTGAAATAAAGATGATTAAAAGCCTTGGGATTGAATTGTAACTCTCTTCTTCTCATACAATCATAATTAAGTAATCATGTCATCTCATTCAATTACTCGTCCGTGCAAATAAAAGTCTTTTCAACCTGATTCCTCTAGCATTGAAATTCACAAATTAAAGTACCTAGTTCTATTCCTAGTTACTAGATTAATTTAATCAGCATTAAAAACATTTGCTATGAACAGTCATTACATTATAATTCATCCCTGAACTTATACATGCAATGAGTTAAATGTTTAGTTTCAATTCCAAAGAGTGCTTTCCAGTCATAATGAGAAATCTAAGATATATAAATGTTAAATGAAATGTTAACAAAGGTATTTGAATTAAATGACATAAAAACAATATTAAGAGTGCATGTGAATTTGAGAATTTACATTCAATCCCAACAAGAAGAGAAGTTAGCTACGCATGGTAGCCATGAAAATACAAAAGAAGAGGAAAATAAAAGTTCTTGATCACAATGGTGCTTCCAGAGATCTCCCAAGGGCGATAGATAATCCTCATGTTCAACCTAGCCTTCCTTTTATAACCATTGTCATCCCTAGGTTAAAGTGGGCTATTATTTCATACTTCACGTCTTCAGTGGTGTTAACATTTTCGTTTAGGGTTTCGCTTTGATTTAAGTGAGTTTTAGCTCAAGCTACGTCTTTAGCTTAAGCAGGAAGTCACTTATACTCTGTTTTTCTGCTCCTTTCCTTAATTCAAACGCCTCTTGTTCTCTCTCCCTTCGGATTTTACCTAATTTTCAACAGAATTTTCTCTTTCCACAATAAAAACTCATGAAATAGAAAAATCAACAATAAAATAAAATAAAATCTCTAATTAAAACAGAATCCATAAAAATCTCTAATTAAAACAAAATTACTAATAAAAATCACACCAAATTTGCATAAAATTAAACTAACAATTAACGATTATCAAAAGTCTCCCCACTTAGCTTCTTGCTTGTCCCCAAGCAAGACAATCAGAACTAAAAATTTCAATCTCTCATTATTCATGTGTGATGTTCTTTTTCTCAAATGTTTCTTAAATTCAAGCAAATCACCCACAACTTCATAATTAGAAATTCAACAATCCAATATTCACATAACAAAATACTAGTCATGATAGGATACTCTTATCTCACACAATTCTCACCACTGTTTCTCTCAAAAATGACATATTACTCTCAATCAAAAGGTGTTATTCATTTATCAAACAAATCAACCCTACAATTAATAAGTCAGAAGGTCTTTCAGAAGGTTATAATGTGGCCTGGCTACAAAGAATTTTTTTTTTCTTGGAACACGAAATGTACAAATAGTTTCGTAGATTATGGATACAACTTGAATCGAACTTGGAGAACTAGTTTGGCTATGACTTCTTTAACCACTTCTACTCTGAATTAATTTACAGTTGTTGTATCATTTGAACTTTGCTCAAGCTATGGCTGTAGCTTACGCTTTCCACTGTGTACCACTTTTCCATCTACTATTTTTCTTTTATTTTTCCAAAACCAAATTTCTCTCTCTTTTTTTTTTCATTTGCGGGTACACTTTTATAGCAGCCTGCCTTACTTCCACAGTATCCACAACCTTCATTTAACTTAGAACTCAATTTTTCTTCAAGTTGTACCACAATTTTTCTAGCTATTCATACTCAAGGTGGGTTTTATGGACTTATAGCTCAAGGTTCCACTAATAATTCAGGCCCAAATTGGTTCACAATTTAATCTCCTCACCAGGTAGCTTTTTGGCTCTGGTTATCATTTACACTCAAACAAACAACATGCCTCCATCATCCTTATCAATACAAAGTTAATTCTAGCTTAACAAATTAAAGCAACAATTAATGTCAAGAAAATATGCACTTCAAGTTTGCTCTCAATGTCACTTCCTCACATACTATTTCACTCATATCCTGTCAATTCTTGCTAATGTTAATCCTTCTATTGTCATGTCGTCTTCCTAATTTTCTGTCACTGTTAGCTCAAGCTCAAAAATAAGCCTACACTACTTAATGCACACAGAATTTTCAGTTAACAATCCCAGCAGTTCCATTAATCCCTCAACAGCACAGACATGTTCAGCACAAAGTATATTATGTTCCAGCCATTAGTTCCTTGTGCCTAAACCTAGTACAGTTATCTAACATGCGTAGAGTTAATACAGTCATCCATAAAGCAATATATACAGTCATCCAAAAAATTAAAAGACTATACTACCACGACTTGTCTCTGATCACTCTCTTCTAATCAGCATTTCAAAATATCATCCCAGTCCTTAGCATATCCACAGATTATAAAAACAACAACAAAATTCTTCTTCCAACAGCAACCTTCAGTAGTTGCTATCCTTCTTTTTACTGCAGCAACCTTCAGTAGTTGCTTTCCTCATCATATTCCTCCTCTGCTGTATCCGCATCACTCGAAGAGTCATCTGATGATATATCATCGTTCCTAACCGAATCTTCTTCATCAACTGCACAATTTTCCTCCTCTGTATCTGGCAATATAACAAATTGTGTCTTCAAAGGCTCTATTTCCTCTATAACAGGACCCAAAGGCCCTGCTACTGCTCTTCTTTCTCTCTTTGGCCTTTTTGACGGTTTAGCTACAGGTGATTCCTTTGCTGGTGGATCTGCTTGACTAAATGGTGGGTCTGCTTGACTACCTGCTGCTGGCTTCTCTGTTCAAGTAGTTGTTGGAGCTACTGGTGGTTCATTTTCTGCTCCTGCCTCTTTACTGCCCGCATTGCTGTGTACTTCATCCTCCTCATTTTCAGCCCCTCCCACTGAACTAGGCCTGTCCCAAGGCCAGTTCAGATAAGACGACAATTCTTCATCATTCATAAATGTCTTGTCTCTCATTGCATGATACATCTGCATCATGAATCTGCAAATAGCACTTTACTGATCCTCCATGTGGAGTACATGTCTCATGATTCTTTTTTCAACTGCTTCCAGAGTTGGTGATGAGGAAGGGTGTCTTTGGTGGACTTGGTGCCCTGTTCCTTTGTTCCGGATACTCTTTTGCATTAGTTCAATGAAGCTGAATAAATTTCACATCAATTAGGGATCGAATCTTCACTTTTGGATTTACAAATACCCCTTGGCTTTCACATAATGCAGTAATTAACGTTGGAAACCCCAGAGTTCCTCTTCGTTCTCCTTGTCCCACTCTTTCTCCATCTACCACCTTCTGTATTTCATAGAAATAATATTCAAAATGTTGATGGTAAAGTCATCCTGCATGATTGAAAACAACAAGTTGTTCTTCGTTACATTGATGTCCGAAACATGTCCAGTTGGCATTACATTTGCCAGCATAAATGTCTCTAAACTTGCGCCAATGTCCTCATATCCTTTCTCCTTATTCGTGTTTCTTTGCCAGCCTTAGTCAATTGATACCTTTTTCCTGGCATGTATAGCACTGCTGCCATCTTCCTATTGCTAAATCCTTTCTTCCTGCCACATAACCTCTGATAATGGCATTGCTCCTCTTGTTTGCGATAGGGTTTTCCAGAAAGTCGTTAATAGCTTGAGGACTGTACCGAATCCACCTTCCTCTCACCATTGTCTTCCTTTTGTGCCTCTCTTGACGTTCCAGGTAGGCATTGGAGTAAAATTCCCTTACAATTTCAGCGTCAAACCTTTTCATCGACTCTGCTAACTTCCTCCAGTTTCGTCTCAGAATCCCCATCTGGAAAGGGTAGCAATCCCCAGGTCTGAGGTCTACTCTCCTTTCCGTGATGAACCCCCAACGCTTAATCTGCTCATATCTTCTAACTTTGTTGTCATTCAGGAACTTTTGAGCACTCTGCTGTGCCTGTATATTTGCTGACTACTTCTGTTCCGGTGTGTTAGAGGGAATGGCCTCATCAAAGAATTGGTCTGCTCCCCTGTATCGTTTGGCCGAACGTCCCTTGACAGCAGTATGTTTTACTCTCGGCATTTTCCTTGCAAACCACTGTTAGCACCAATTGATTCCTACAAACATTGACTACCCTTTTTTCTAACAATCAGGAAACCTAAAAACTAAAGCTTTCACCCAAAATGAAACCCTAACTACTTGCAAAAACATTTCAGAACCTACTCTACCATGGATAAATTGACTCTGATGACTCTCATGACCACATGTAACTTCACATTCATCAAAAACAAAGAAAACATCCTACCTTGATTCCTACGATGATGCGGAACAATGCGTGTGTGTTCTGTGTAGAAAACGTGAAGTTGGATCGTCTCGAACTCACTCAGTGACAAGGCCTTGTGAACAAAGGCAGTGTTCTGTTCTATTTAAACTACTCTAAAATGGGCGCTAAGTGACAATTAACTTAAGCTATAAAAATAGATCAAAGCTAAAAATTATTTCAACTTGAATTCAAACAAACTTAATCTACCCTAACAAATCCTATACCTACTATGCATGAATTTCAAAAGCATTTAAATACTGGATTGCCTTCCAGCAAGCGCTTGTTTAACGTCATATAGCTTGACGCCGATTCCTAATCACTCAAAGTGATTACTGCTATGAGCCGTTCGACTTCACCACCTTTGTAGTGTTTCAATCGCTGCCCATTCACTAGCCAACTTCTTTTGGATTTAGCATCTTCTATTTCCACAGCTCCATATGGTCTAACTTGCTTTACCACAAATGGTCCTGACCATCTGGACTTTAACTTTCCTGGAAACAGCCTCAATCGAGAATTGAACAACAAAACCAGTTGTCCAATTTGGAATTCCCTCTTTAGCAGCTTCTTATCATGATACGCCTTAACTGTTTCTTTGTATAAATGGGAGGAATTGTATGCATTCAGTCGCATTTCCTCCAATTCATTCAATTGAAGCATCCTCTTTTCTGCTGAGGCCTTAGAATCAAAATTAAACCACTTAAGTGCCCAAAAAGCTCTGTGTTCCAGTTTCACAAGAACATGACAAGCCTTCCCATAGATCAATTGGAAAGGAGATAACACAGTTGGTGTCTTATAAGCTGTTCCGTATGCCCATAGTGCCTCGTCTAACTTCAAAGCCCAATCTTTATGTGAGGTTGCAACTGTTTTCTCCAGAATCTTCTTAATTTCTTGGTTGGAAACCTCAGCTTGACCATTACTCTGAGGATGGTATGCAGTGGCAATTCGGTGCTTTACTCCATAATGCTCTAGTACCTTTTCAATTGCACATTACAGAAATGTGCTCCTCCATCACTGATTAGGACCCGTGGTGTACCAAATCTACAAAAGATGTGCTTGTTAACAAATTTGATCACGATTTTCGAATCAGCTTTCTGTGTTGGAATAGCTTCAACCCACCTGGAAACATACTCTACTGCTACCAAAATATACTCATTAAACAGTGAGCTCGGTAATGGGCCCATGAAATCAATTCCCCAATAATCAAACACATCAATCTCTTGAATGTTCCTCAAAGGCATTTTGTGTCTCTTCGAGATGTTCCCTGTTCTTTGGCAATTATCACAGTGCTGCACATGCATATGTGCATCTTTAAAAAGTGTTGCCTAGAAAAAACCAAATTGTAACACTTTTGCAGCAATTCGATCGCCATTGAAATGTCCTCCATAAGGAGAATTATGACAGTGCCACAAGATGTTCTTTGCTTCCCTATTAGTCACACACCTCCTCAACAAATTGTCAGCCCCTATCTTGAACAAATAAGGGTCATCCCAGATGTACTGTTTGGCCTCTTTGAACAATTTCTTTCTCTGTTGCCAATCTATGTTCTCGGGAACAATATTTATAGCTTTGAAATTAACTATATCAGCAAACCATGGCCTTTCCTGTACCACCAACAGCTTCTCATCAGGAAATTCATCCAACACTTCAGCTTCTTTTGCAGTAATTGCTTCACTAGCCAATCTAGACAAATGATCAGCCACATGATTCTCACTCCCCTTCTTATCTTTAATTTCCAAATCAAATTCTTGAAATAACAACATCCAGTGAATAAGCCTGGGCTTTGATTCTGGCTTGGTCAACAAATATCTGATGACAACATGATCTATATAAATTGTCACTTTAGAACCTATGAGATGGGCTCTAAATTTCTCTAAAGCATACACAATTGCTAGCAATTCCTTCTCAGTAGTAGTATAATTACTCTGAGCATCATTTAAGACTTTGCTAGCATAGTGTATTACATAAAACAACTTCTCTTTTTTCTGTCCCAAAACAGCACCCACTGCATAATCACTAGCATCACACATAAGCTCGAAACTTAAACTCCAATCAGGGGCAGTGATAATTGGGGCCGTGGTCAGCTTCTTCTTCAAATTGTCAAATGCTGCCAAACAGTCTTTATCAAAGCTAAAAGGTGTGTTTTTATTTAGCAAATTGCACAATGGTTTTGCAATTTTAGAGAAGTCTTTATCTTCTATAAAAACCAGCATGGCCAAGAAAAATCCTTATCCCTTTGACATTCATAGGTGGTGGCAGTTTCTCTATAATCTCCACTTTTTCCTTGTCTACTTCCATGCCACGTTCAGAAATTTTGTGCCCTAGTATAATATCTTCTGTTACCATAAAGTGACATTTTTCCCAATTCAATACCAAATTTATCTCAACACACCTTCTTAGCACTATATTCAAATTCTCCGACCAGGACTGAAAAGATGATCCAAAAACTGAAAAATCATCCATGAAGACTTCTATGCAGCTCTCCACCAAATCAGCAAAGATAGCCAACATGCACCTCTGAAAAGTGGCTGGTGCATTGCACAATCCGAATGACATTTTTCTATACGCGAACACACCAAAAGGACATGTGAAAGTTGTCTTTTCTTGATCCTATGGATCTACTGTAATTTGATTAGAGCCTGAGTAGCCATCCAGAAAACAGTAATAGGCCTTCCCTGCTAATCACTCCAGCATCTGATCCATGAATGACAAAGGAAAATGGTCCTTCCTAGTTGCCTGGTTCAATTTCCTATAGTCAATACACATCCTCCAGCCAATAACTGTTTTTGTGGGGATCAGTTCATTTTTCTCATTGTGGACAATAGTCACTCCACTCTTCTTTGGAACCATCTGTACTGGACTTACCCAGGTGCTGTCTGAAATGGGATAAATCATCCCAGCTTCCAACAATTTCTGCACTTCCTTCTTCACTACTTCTTTCATGGCTGGATTCAGTCTCCTCTGTGGTTGTGCAATTGGTTTAAAATCGGCCTCTATATATATATGATGCATGTAATAAGGTGGGCTGATTCCCTTCAAGTTTGACGATTGCCAACCAATAGCTTCTTGATTGAGTTTTAGCACCTCAATTACTTGTTCCTCTTCATCAGCAGTTAACAAACTGCTTAAGATTATTGGCTTCTTCACATCTCCACCAAGAAAACTATATTTAAGGTGTGGTGGTAAAACCTTCAATTCTGGTGCCTCTTCTGCAACAAAATTCCCCATCACCAATTTCTCTCTGTTTTCTGTCTTCTATAGAAATTCCTTAGCTTGGTCTAACTCGGTAGCTAAGGCTAAAACCTCTGCCCATTTCAACAAACTCCTTTGCAGGTTTGGTGATAACTTGCAGCAGTGTGTCTGAACTGCCTAAGCCTTTTTGCACTCGACTATATTCTTCATCTAACACATCAAGCCTAAAACAATCCTTTTTGTCATTAGGATGCTTCATGGCCTCAAAGACATTGAAACTCACTTCCTCATTCTCCACACAGACCTTCAAATTCCCTTTATCCACATCTATGATGACCTTTGCTGTCTTCATAAACGGTCTTCCCAAAATCAAAGGTACATCCACATCTTCCTCAATATCCATTACCACAAAGTCAATTGGAAAGAGTAATTTATCTACCTTCACCAGCAAATCCTCAACCATACCGTATGGGTGCTTGATAGATCTATCTGCTAACTGCAATGTCATTCGTGTAGGCCTAACATCTACCTCTCCTATTCTTTTCAGCATGGACAATGGAATCAAGTTGATACTTGCACCTAGATCCAACAATTCCTTCCCTACGTACAAGTTACCCACAGAGATTGGTAGCGTAAAGCTCCCAAGATCACAAGATTTTTGTGGAATTGTCTTCTGAATGATTGCACTACACCCTGCCTCCAATTCCATTCTTTCTTCCTCAGGGAATTTCCTCTTCTTAGTTAGCAACTCTTTCATGAAACGTGCATAGGTAGGCATCTGCTGCAATGCTTCTGTGAAAGGTATGTTGATATGCAAATTCTTCAGGATTTCAATGAATCTGATGAATTGTCGCTCAGCTTCTTGTCTGGAGGGTGCATGTGGATACGACACATGTTTCAAAGGTACACCTTCCTGGATCTTCCTCCAATTCTGATTTTTATCAGACTTCTGTTCATTCTGTGTTCTGACTTCTGTATTGTTTTCAATTGTAACCACTTCTGGTTGAATTTTCTCTTTTACTCTGCCTTCACCATTTGTAACTGCTGTCTGGTTGTTTTCAACAGCCTCTTTATTCACGTCAGAACCAACCTGCTTCCCACAACGAATTGTGATAGCCTTACACTACTCCTTCAGATTTGGCTGACTATTGGCTGAAAATTGTCCACCTTGCTGATCTGATAGCTGCTTAGCCAATTGGCCTACCTGAGTCTCCAAATTCCTCAGAGATGACTCCTGATTTTTCTGATTGGTCAGAGAAGCTTGCATAAACTTCTCCCAGGTTTCCTCAAGCTTGCTAGTTCTATCATACAATGTAGACTGCTGTTGTACATAGGCTGCCTACCAGAATTTCCCGTCTCTTGCTTCCACCCCCATGGTTGATTTGGGGGATTTCTCCATCCTTGAGGGGTGGTGATTGGATAATTGCCCTGCTGACCATTCTGCCTGTCAGAATTTCCCATATATTGCACTTTCTCAGCTGTTGCTCCCACTGCAGTTTGCTGTGAGCAATTCCCATTTACATGGTTTCCTCCACAAAAATCACAGCGCAATAGTGGAGCTTGGTAATTAACAGTCTGCGTGGCTTGAACATCTTACAACTATTGTGGCAATTTTGCCATTTGCTGAGTCAAAGCTTCCATATGTTGTGTCATGATTTTGTTCTGTGCTAAAATTGCATCAGTGGTATTCAACTCAAAAACTTCCTTCTTCTGCACACTTTGCCTGTCATACTGTGTTTGATAATCTGTTGTGGCTAAAGCGTCTATAATTCGAGTGGCTCGCTCCACATCCACTGCCATCATGGTTCCTCCTGCTGCCGCATCAAGGATCATTTTTGTATCCGGCCTCAATCTATTATGGAAAATGTTTAACTGTGCAATGTCTTCAAAGACATGATTAGGACACCTTCTTAGCAGCACCTTGAATCTTTCCCATGCTGCACACAAGGCTTTATCCTGTCATTGCCTAAAATTTGAGATATTTGATCTAGCCTTTATGAATCGGGATGGAGGGAAAAATCTCTGTAAACACTTTTCCTCCACATCACTCCAGCGCGTCAAGCTTTGATTAGGATGCAACTTTAGCCATTCTTTTGCCTTCCCAGTTAACGAGAAAGGAAACAACCTCATATAGGCAGCCTCTTTATCCTAATCTTCGAATCCCATGGTCGCAGTCAATTCATAGAATGTGGACAAATGAGAATAAGGGTCCCCATGTTTCATTCCTGTGAATTGATTAGCACTAACCAGCGTCAGATGTGCTGGCTTTATTTCAATAGCTCGTGTTGTGTTAGGAACAACTATGCTTGAAAATTTTCTGGGCCCTTGTTGTAGAGCATAATCACCCAGTTTTCTTCTTTGCGGCAGATCGACATGACCGTTACCCTCTTCTGCCATGATTTCACCACTAGTTTTCTCCCCTGACTGACTTTTCTGCTCACGCTTTCTCCTTTGCCTGAGCTGTCTCAACGTCTTATTGATATCTGGATCAAATAACAACTGTTCTTCTTTCCTTTGATTTCTCAGACACATCAACCACTGTACTAACAAAAGATCACGTTCACAAGAAAGATCAGTAATTCACAACGCAATTAATATGGAATTCAATTCCCAATTCTTCATCGTTCCCCGACAATGGCGCCAAAAACTTGTTAACCCTTTTCTCAACAAGTATACTGAGTTCGCAAGTAATATAAAGAATAAGTCCAGTATCGTATCCTCAGGGAATGAAATATATAATTGAATATTAAATATGTATCATGGCATTGTGAGCAAAAACAGTTAATAAAGATGGATTTGTGTTTGCGTCATAACACTTGTAATTTAATAGCAATTAAATATAAAGTAAGTGAAATAAAGATATGATTAAAAGCCTTGGGATTGAATAGTAACTCTCTTCTTCTCATACAATCATAATTAAGTAATCATGTCATCTCATTCAATTACCCGTCTTTGCAAATAAAAGTCTTTTCAACCTGATTCCTATAGCATTGAAATTCATAAATTAAAGTACCTAGCTCTATTCCTAGTTACTAGATTAATTTAATCAACATTAAGAACATTTGCTATGAACAGTCATTAAATTATAATTTATCCCTGAACTTATACATGCAATGAGTTAAACGTTTAGTTCCAATTCCAAAGAGTGCTTTCCAGTCACAATGAGAAATCTAAGATATATAAATGTTAAATGAAACGTTAACAAAGGTATTTGAATTAAATGACATAAAAACAATATTAAGAGTGCATGTGAATTTGAGAATTTACATTCAATCCCAAGAAGAAGAGAAGTTAGCTACTCTCCCATAGGATTTTATCTAATTTTCAACAGAATTTTCTCTTTCCACAATAAAAATGCATTAAATAGAAAAATCAACAATAAAATAAAATAAAATCTCTAATTAAAATAGAATCCATAAAAATCTCTAATTAAAACAGAATTACTAATAAAAATCACACCAAATCTGCATAAAATTAAACCAACAATTAACAATTATCAAAATGTTGCTCAACTTTCTCATTCCTACGCAATGTGGGACTTAGACTCACACTTGGATACCTAAGAAATCTCCTCCTCAAGTGAGAGTCCCTTCCACATTGGTACACTCCCCTCGAGCGGAAGTATTTTCAAATACGAGTACCTTAATCACAAAGGACCTTCACTTGTATCGTTGTTTACACACTTAAATGGGACACGCTTCCCCGAAACTTCTGTCAGGAAGACTTTCAATACAGGGTCAAACTGTACTCGCCCAAGCCGCAAACCATCAGCTCTGATACCACTTGTAGGGTAAATCATTGGCTCTGATACCACTTGTTGGGAAAATCCGATGGGGTAAACACCGGAGATATCTCAAACAATGAGACATGAGCTAACATATAAGGGAATGACACCACTTTCAACCCAAAACCTTAAGGCATTGGGTTTAAGGTGGTGTTTTTCCCTTATGTGGGTTGACTCGGTTCTCATTCTTGTGAGGTCTTCCTGGTTTTGCCCCCTCAGATTACCCAACAAGTGGCATCAGAGCTAATCGGTTTTGGGCTTGTGGTTTGGTGAATAATGGAAACTAACACTAGTAGAATGTTACTTTGAATGACTCTAATTATAATATTTGGAAGGTGAAAATAGAAGATTTGCTTTATGTGAAAAATTTTTATAAACCTGTTTTTGGTGATGAGAAGCCTAGTAATATAAGTGATGAAGAATGGAATCTCTTTGCATAGGTAGGTTTGTGGATATATTAGAATGTGGATTGATGATAATGTGTTGAACCATATTATTGGGGAGACAGATGTTTGGGTTTTGTGGATTACGCTTGAACAATTATATGCTAGAAAAACTAGGAATAACAAGATGTTTTTGATAAAGCAATTGTTAGCTTTAAAATATATTTATGGGACATCAATGACAGATCACTTGAACAACTTCCAGGGAATTATGAATCAGTTATCTGCTATGGGTATCAAGTTTGATGAAGAAATTCAAGGACTATTGCTTCTTGGCTCCTTACCAGATT
>Ga0099824_1000166_pt1 | contig 60599 bp, 35 predicted proteins | sample SiratrowhiteBW_FD_76837 | JGI IMG/M metagenome (GOLD analysis project Ga0099824, IMG submission 76837) | Root nodule microbial communities of legume samples collected from California, USA - Siratro white BW | ecosystem: Host-associated > Plants > Roots > Nodule | place: USA: California... | reverse complement strand
TCACTGAAAAAACTGAGCAGAGATACTAATCTCCATACCATAAAACTAAATTAATCAACCCTCTAATGGGCACACCCTTCTCAATTTTGTTCTCCCCATAGCAACAATCTAAACCTTGTCCCGAGTCCAACCAAAGGATCAAATGTCCAAAACAAAAGTCGAAAATAAAAAAATGGTAAAAACAAAACGCATGCAAGTGTAACAACAGGTTTTCCGTTAACACCCAACAACCATCATCTATAAAAGATTTCAACTTTGGTGTAAGTTAGAATTGGGAAAGCAGAGAGAAATCAAAAGGTGATCAGAATAAGATTGAAAAAAAAAAATGCAGGAATCAGATAAACGACTAAGAGAACGGAAAAAGCATACCCATTAGCGTGAGATTGGAAACAATAGTTGTGAGAAATGGTGTAAGGAAGATCGAAAGAGAGAAAGTGAAGGAAGCTATCTCAGACTCTCTCTGGCAGAGGCGTTACCATTGCCTTGCCATCACCATAACTACACACATATACTTCATTCCAAATTATGTTTCACCTTTTCTTTTCTTTTCTTTTTTCTTTTTCTTACTGGTCCACGTTGAAAAATTGAAAATAACCTGTTTTGTTTATATATATTTTATTTTGATTTTCCAAAAAGAATATGAACAAAATTGATTAGATTAATGGAAATTAAGAAAACGAGAAATTTTCCAAAGACTTCGACTTCGTCACAGTATCAAACCTATACAAATATTTTTATTTTTAAATGTCTCACTTTTTTTTTAACTGTTATTTTTTAATGTGCTTATATATAAGTTAAGCGTTAAAAATAGAAATTATTAATTAATAGAATCAAGTTTATTGCAAATAATATTTTTAATTAAGTTAATTATTTTTTCATCTGCCTAGATTAATTAGATAATATTTTTTTTGTATTAAATTATTTACTTTTAATGTTATATTTTAACAAAAATTATTACAATTCATTTATTTTCTATATTATAATTCTGATATTATGATGTTGAATCATTATATATATTTTTTAAGTGTATAATTTAAGTAAAATATTTAATGTTTTTATAAATAAATGAAGCACATATATATATAATATTATGACAAATATTTATTTTTCTTAATAAATGTTTTAAATTTTTCCAGTTAAACTAATTATAATTTAGGATAAAAATAAAAAACCATTAAAACTAACAATACTGCTAAAATTTTAAAAGGACAGTTATATTTATAGATTGAGATACGTTTAAATTAAAAATTGGTTTATTGAGTCTTAAGTGCATTGTTAATTTATATATTTTTAATTAAATTTTTATTAAAATATTTTTGTTATAATGAGCATTTAAAAAATTTATGTTTTTTAATTAAGTGATTAATATTTAATTTTGTAACCAATATCTTATATCATCTTTTCATAATAAAAAAATAATAAATAACGATATAATTAAAATTTAATTCTCTACGATATAAAAAAATTGAGTATTAAATAGAATAAAAATTAATTTTTAATAAAGATTCTATTTAAAATATCAAATTGTATGAGGAATTTAAAACTTAAGTTTGTTGATTTTTATTTTTTATTACAAGTAGTTAACGATAATGCAAGGTCACGATTATATTAATTAAAATATATATAAAAAGTATATTAAAAATATAATTTTTTAATAAAGGTTTAAGAAATTCAAAACTTAATTAAGTCTAAAATATTTCAACTGTTTATATATATATACTATATTTTTTTGTATAGTGAAAGCATTACTGTTTGAAATTTTGAAGTTAATATCTTGTATTTATTTAACTGTTAATAATTCATTATGTCTTGCTATCCATAATTTTCTGAATGAAGCTTTAAAGAGAAATTTTACATCTAAAGCTGGAAGACTTTAATGTGTTGTTACAATGATACAAGTCTGCTTGTATTGAGAGTATTTCACCAGTTCTTCTTTTTAATCTTGAAACTATCATGTTGGTTCATTGATATAAATTTTGTCTAGTGACTATTTTAAGACCTCTGAGAATATGCTTCTGAATACACCAAAAAACCCATGACTAAAGCAGGAACCTTAATTTTCACTGTTTTTAATTAAGTTGATGCAAAAGTGTCAATACTTGAGACAAACATGGTAAGAAAGTATAGAAGTGTGGAGTGTTTGTGAGTTCATGAGTGGCAATTGTACAAGTGTTGGTGAATTGAAGGTGTGGATGTGTATTTTGCTTTTCATTAATTAAGTTTTTTGCAGACAAGAATCATAACATGGTACAAAAGGGGCAGAATCAAAGCCAATATGGCTTGCTGGGAAAGTGAAATAGTTTTCCCCCTACTCCTTTCAAATTTGTTCTTCCTGTTTGCAGTAGAATAGAGGAAAGCCATTGAAATGCTCTCTTCTTTCTCTGCTTCAAAGATTGGTCTTCCAATCACACTTTTGTACTGTTCACCACTCAATATCTGTAGCCAAACAACATCAACCTGGTCAATACTCTGCAATTGGTATGCATCATTATACCTAAAAATATGAAGAAATTCAAGAGTAGAACATAAACTGACTTGGATTTGATCTCCAGCAGTGACTATAATGGCACCTGGTTCAGGGCAGAAAGAGAGCCAACTTTTCTTGGAGTAAACATGAAACTGTGAAGAGCCATTGCATAGATGGAAGCACAATGAATGAGAGTATTCACTTCCTCTAATCAGCATTCTAATCACTTCATATTTCAAGGAATTAGCCCATGCATCCCTACTATTATCACCACCATGCTTAAATATGCAACAAACATTCCTTTTCTCTTGCCCACCCACAATTTCTACACTCTTCTTTTTCAATATCACACCCAACATTTTCATAGCCACCATCTCTATGCGTGACATAAGCTTTTCCATCTTCTCACTGCAAGTTCACACAGCTTCAAAACTTTAGTAATCAAGTTAATGCTGTTATTTGAATCTTTTTATTGTTTTCTCTTTATTATTTGGAAGTAAAAGCTTTTTAAATTTTGATGATAACCAACAAATAAAATGAATAATACTTGGTGCAGACAAAATTTTCTATGAAAAAAACTGAAAATTTATTTATTTTTATAATTAAACAAGTAGAAGTATGATCATTTATATGATGTTTTTTTCACCCTATTACAATTTTTTCAAAAAATATCTAAAATGAATAAATTTTATTTTATTCTTGTTATGAATAAATCATGCCAATACAATTTTATAAAGGAAAAAATCGTGTGACAATATGATTTTAGTATGAATAATAAAATCATGTTATATTAATAAAATTTTAGTGTATTCAAAATTAAACTAAAATTATGTCTTATTATATAATTTAGTGTTTGTGTCACTTTAAAACAATTACATTCTTAATTAAATAAAATTATAAGATTTATTCACTCTGGGAATAAAATATTTATTAACCATTTTGATAATTTCCCTCCAAAATTACACAAAAATGGAAGAAAAGTCTAAATTTTTAGTGTAACCTGAAATTTGGATATCCAATGGGCAAAATTCCCTCCATTTTCGACTTCAACTCCTCTTCATTGCACCACAAGAATTCTTCACTCCCTTCTTCTTCTCCCTCTCCGGCGTGATACTCCTCGAACCCCCACGGCTTCTCCGGCGACCTAGTAGCCGCCGCACGCTTTGCATGCGGCACCCGGAACACTCCGGCGGCGTCCTTGGCGGCGGAGTCCACGAGCTGTGACGGTATCCCGTGGTTGAGAAGCTGGAAGCATCCGATCCTGGTGAGGGAGTCGGAAACGACGTCTCGGAGAGCGCCGTCGCGGTGGAAGCAGAGCGACACGAAGTCGACCTCAGGAGGCGCGTCGAGGTGCTTCTGTTTGGGGAAGATCTTGTCCGGCAAGACAAGATCGGGGACGCGGAGCGAAGCCTCTAGAAACTCGGTCAAAACGTCGTCGTTGGTGACGGTGGATCTCCGACCGGATGCCACCGGAGAGGGCGGCGGCGCACGGAAATCGACGTGGATTTCCGGCATGGGCGAAAACGGCGACAGCATTAATTAACGAATGAAGGATAGTGAGAGTGAGAGTGGTTATTTGAAAGGAACACAAATGAAGATTTTTTGGTGGGAAAAAGTTTGAGCGATGATAGCGTGTCCCTTCTACCGCCGACACTGGTTCCGGGAATCATAACGACGTTGTTTCTTTTTCCTTTTTTTCGTCTTGCTTTCTCTTCCTTTACTTTACAGCCCTGCTACCAGTGTGTTCCTCATCATTTCACTTCACACACAAAACCAATAATAACAACAACAAATATTATTACTTCTTTTCTTGTGGGGGCTTTATGTGTCAGTACCATAATGTTTCTTTGTCAAAAAACATGGACATAGATTTGTGCATTTCCTCTAATATAATATAAAATTAAAATTAACATAATCCTAGATTTTGTTCAAATGTAAACTTTTGTATCTGTCTCTTTTTAGTAGTTAGCATGAATGATAAAATTTTGCACCTCGAAATTTATATTTGTGGTGTTTGAAGTAAAGTAGGTCGAAAAATAGTGAAACGATTAATTTGTTAGTTGTCGTGGTATTTAAGCTAAGTTTATAAAGTGTTGTTTAGAAAGAAAGAAAAGAAAAATGGTTGAATAGTTGATGGTCGGAGAATTGTTAAGAGAATCTCAAAATTAGAATTCAGTGATAGATAATGAAGGGATACCAAAAAGGTGGAACAAAAAGCAAAAGCTCTCTTATCAAATGCTAAAAGTAATGCTGAATCTAAATCTAAGAAACACGGACTAGTCAAGTTGTGGATTAAGAGGCCCATAACAACAACCTGAATTTGGGCCAGATTGAATGGGCTACAAAATAATTAGGCCCATTTTGAAAAAATTGAGACGGCGTCTTCTTGCACCTCCATATCTTCTTCCTCCACCTATATATTACCCACATATGGAAAACGAAGATGGGGCTCCCTTTAAATTCAAAACTGGACGGATTCTTCACCATAGGTAATTACTTCCTGTACTATATAATTGGGACCTACACTTATAATATTTTTAAAATACCATTAATATTCATAAATGTTTTTTTTTTCTGTTATTTTGTCTTTTACAATAAAAAGTATCTTACGGTTTTTTCTATTTACCTGCAGCATTATCCTCTGTATGATATAGTGGATCTTAAGCATTTTATAATTTTTTACCGTTATTTATTCATAATACTGGTTTTTAGTGTACGTAATTTTTTTTTTTTTCAACTTAGTTTTAGTTTCTTCACAGTATTTATGAAGTCATAACAAAAAATACAACTAGAAAGAAACTGTGAAAAAGAAACGGAAAATAGAAATCTTATTTTATTATTTTAAAACTCAAAGATATTTTAGACATTTTACTTATATATAGTGCGTGTTATAATTATAGATTGATTCATTCCGAAAGTTAAAGGTTGCGAGTGGAGGGTAGTGCCTTAGAAATTTTCTCCTAAAAACATTTTTGTCTCTTGCTGTTTGTTATGGAGGTGCAGGACGATATTACGAAGGTACACTCAAAACTGAAACGTTTTAAGAAAAAAAGAAAAAGCTCAATGATAGGGACTGATACCAAAAATGTTTGGCAAGGTTACTGGTTGTGAGTTTCTACTTTTTAAAAATTATATTTACTCTTTAGTTTTCTAAAATTACTTTTTTGTTTGAAATGTGTATTTTTAATATTTAGATTCAAAACAAATTAGCATAAATGTTTTTATCAGTCTTAAAAATAACTTAATGATTTGTTTGTATGATGCTGTCTTTGTTCTAAAAAACTAAAAACAAAGAACCATCATTATCTGTGGAATTCAACAGATTCTGGCTGCCAGGATTCAAGGCAAAGGAGAACATTTATGAAAATATCTAAACATCAAATTGTAATAATTTCATTATCTACCAATTGAAATCTTACACACAAACTTCTAAGAGAAATATAAAATAAAAGGCTACAACACACAATTTTATTGCGACTTTACTGTAGACTCTTATAGTAATAGTTTATTTAAATATAAACTCAAAAGCTGCCACAAGTGTTTATGTATTATTAATTTTTGTATTTTATCTGCACGTTTACACCAACCATTGTCGTGTGTTGCTGATAGCTTTTATATGTTATCACTTTGAATTGATTCATAAAATGAGTTAAAGATGCACCATTTTGATTAACAATTATCTTTGGTTGTTCATAGTTTATTCTTACCTTGCTTACGCATGAGACATTGCAAACTACTTTATGTTTTTATATTGGTGTCATAACTATCTTGAGTAAAATAAGAAATTTGAATTGTTTATTGTTCTTAATAACTGTTTACTACAATAACAATATTATACTCCAGCTTGCACGAATTATTTGCAAATACAGTAAATTTGATGCCTTTCAAGAATTAATTAATTCGATTCTTTGTACCAATCCATGCCATTAAAAAGCAATAATAATATAAAACTTGGTCTTCGTGGTAGGCTATGGATTCTTGTCCTTTTTCTTAATGGAGACTGATTACTGCATCTTTGTCAAAAGAAGTCCAACTTTGAATAAATAAAGGAGAAATTTCAAAAAAGATGAATATATTTAAAAATATCACATTTGGTGTAGATAGTAATGTTTCAACTTCCCCAAAGAAAACAAGATTTGTATCATGTGTAAAATTACCTTATTAGTCACTTGCAAGATTGGCATTAATTATTTGCAATTGAGACATCTCAATCAAGATGATGATTAAGAATGAAAGTGGCCTTTACCAAAGTTAAGGGAAGCAAAAGCAAAAGCAAAAGAATAATTGAAGGGAAGAAAATTTATGTTGTTCTTCTGTAACATTTCTCAGTTACAATGACTATGTCCCAAAATCCAAATCTCTTGTTCACAAGTTGCAAGTTTCATGCAACTTGACAACTCGTTAATTCAATAATGCTTGGAATTGGATATTCGTTAGTCTCTGTGTTCTTCATTTGTCTCTTATGTCACACTTATGTGTTTTAATTTATTTTAAAGTATGTAATATGCTATCAAGAAAGATATTTACTTTTAATTAATATTGGTGTCTTAGTTGAATACTTAAGTAAACTCAGACTTACATTTCAACTTTTTCAGTGAATTAATTTACGTAATACTATTAATAATTTTTTACAGATATGCATTGTAGAAGTGTTAGAATAGAAGTGTTATTGGTTCTTGGCAGCAGTAGATATGAGAGAGCATGATACGTAAGGTGTTAGTTAGAAAGTGCCAAAAGAAGCATGTTTCAGTAGTTGACATATATGACAGAACCTACCAAAAGCCATAAGAAAAACAATTGCTTCAACAAAATGTGGAAGAAGAAGTCATGAGTTTTGAAGTTTGAAGCACAACGTACACAATAACAAAGACTTGCTTCTTCCAGAGTGGAACAGAGGGGATTGTTTGTTCATCTAACTCCTACTTTTTTTACAATTCAAGTCTCCACTTTGAACCACAAAAATAATAGATTATTTTTGCCACTCACCAACCCTTTTCTAGGTTTTCCTCCAGAAAGAAAATAGAACAACTCAAATTAAACTTTGAATTTGACCAATATTATAACTCTGGTCTTTCTAGATAAAAATTATTGATTAATTAGATGAATTTATTATAATGATTTGTCAAGAATCGAGATGATATGTTTCTTTACATAGAGTTTAGGGTTTAACGATTTCAGAACTAGTATTATATATTCTTTAAAATTAAAATAAAAAGTGACTTTTTTTCTTAATAATTATTTTATATTAGTAATAAGCTAATCAATATTTTTCTGGATAATTTACATGAAATGCTTATAAGTCCCTAAGTGCAAAAGTATTTTAGAGTTATATATGGAAAGTTATAAATCCATGAATTTAGTTCGTCACTTTAGCATCAATATTGTAAAAAAAAAGTGTGAAGGGGATAAATTAAAAGTGTGCTTACTTTGCGTTGACCTAATAGGGCATAACAATGATAAAAAAATGTATATAGAACAAAGTCGTGACTTTCAGACCTTGAACTCCCAACCAGCGTATAGGTTGACCAACGTATCTCAAATTAAAATTTATAAGATTGATGTATATATAACTCTATGTATAATATATTATATATTATTTGTAATGGAATTGGAAAATCACACGTGAAAATAGTAGGAATATGTTATATTGATTATCACACTATATACTTATATATATCTTGAAAATGTTTATAAAAATTTTCTCTATGTAAGTCCGTAGAGTCATAAAAAAATTTGAACATGCAATATTATTTGAAGATTCGTGTTTTGGTAACAAATCACGACCTTATAATCCAACTTTGAACGCCCTTCCTTTTGGTTAATATATAGAAAACTCAGAAAAACTTTAGGCCAACCACATTCATTCATGATTCCAATCTTAAGAAAAATCATAGTTGATGATTCCAACCATGGATGTTTGTTCATGAAAAAAAAAAGGTACAAAAGACCCTGTCTCCTGAATGAGAGAAAAAAAAAAGAAAAACAAATAAAAATGTAGACTGTTTACTTAAAAAAACAAAAACGAAATGAAATTTATTTATTTTAAATGGTTTAATTTTAACAATAAACATTTATATTATTATAATAACATAATCATAATGGTCAATGGGCGGAATTTTTGAAGTTAAGTGTAATCGAATTTTCAAATATTTCTTTATAATTTTACTCGTATAAACAACTATTATTCATGCACCTACCCATTCATTCTTCAACAAGTCAAATTTCCTCTTCTATATTCGACCATCTTTTATGAGTCTAATATCACTATAAGAAACTGTATTTTGCATACAAAAAATGAATTAGGCAAGATTAAATACATAGTCAATATCTGACTACAAGTTAACATTAAAAAAAAAATTACTCTAAATAATAACTTAAGGAAATATTGACCCTTCACAAATTAAAAAAGTGGGAACACAATTATATTCCATCTCATCATCCTTACATCAAGATTGAGCTGACCTTTGCCACACAAATGGGTTGGTGTGAATTGATATTTTAATGTTCTTCTTCAACTTTTGCATATATCAGAGTCAACCTAAAGGAAAAACAAGTGAAAATGGAAGCTTTGTTACTTGTTATGTTAAATACTATAATATCTATGTGGTGGTTAAGAGTAAGTGAACTGTTAAATATAAAGTCAACAACATTCCTTTATTTTTGGTTGCTTCGAAAGAAAACTAAACAATTTCAACATGAGAACACTGAAAAAGAGATAACAGAAAAGAGTAAAAGAAAACAAACATGTAATGGTAACCAAGTATACGTGGAAGTGAATTACACTGCTTTAATTACATGAATTACACTCATGTATAATATACAAAATAGTGTTTGATTTCTTTAATTGCATTTAATAGTTCTTTAATGATTTGCTAACATCATTGTTGTTCATATAATGTGTTAAACATGTTCGCAGTAATAAATGTTTTATTATTCTTATACATGAGGTTTAGCCACTTAGCCACGTCAATTTACTCTTAAAAACAAAATCATTTCATTCAATACTCTTCTTTTAGTTAGTCAAAATATTTCTCTCAATGAACTTAAACGAAACCTCAAAATATTGTCAGTTTATTTGTATATTTCTTTATTTTTAATTAAAGTCTATTATTTTCTATGTATTCTATTCTATTCTTGTGTTAAAATTAAGTCTCACATACTTTACAATAAATAGGTATGTAATTTAAAATATTACATATTCAGATAATATATATTTCAGTTAACTTGGTCAAAACTCAAACGTAGTATCGCAATCATATTATATCAAAATATATTTTAGTTAATTAACTTGTTCATAACTCAAACGATGAACATGAATATTCCAAGTAAGTCAAGAGAATCATTGATCTTGAAGTGGAATTGCTTATAAGTGTAGTTTGATGCAATTAAATATATGTTTGAGTGGGGAAAATAAAAGGCTTCTAGAACACCATGACCAATATTTTTTCTAAAAAAAAAAAAAAAAAAACACGATCACAACCAATTTGATGAGTGAAATCCTGTGAACCCTAAACCTCAAGTAATTATAAGAATAAGATTGACTTCTCCATAAATTCATGGTTTAAATATTTATTAATTGTTCTTATATGAAATCGAAAAATATCTTCAGTTCTATCTTTTTTTTTTTTAATCTCATGTATTGATTTTTTCTTGCATTTACTGAGTCTATTTATATATATTTTTTCAAATGATTAAATAAAACATAACATTACAATTAATTACATTCTACATGAATTTTATAAGTAAACCTAATCATCACCCCACCACGATTGAGATGTTGTGGACCCTTCCCTATCTATGATATTTCTTCTCTCAATCCTACCAAAGTTTAAGACGTTATCCAACATAAATGATTTTGTAAATCAGTGTCATAAGTTAAGATGTGAGAGTAGCGCACCACATTTGATTTTTCTATCAATTTGTCTTACTCCAAATTAGACTTTTCTTTGAGTAAATCCCAAGCACATAATCAAAGGACCCAATACAAATTGAGTTTAAATTAACTAATTAAACTACCAAGTGAATTAATCAAGTTTTGCAAAGAAATGGTGTAATTTTTTTTTTTCAAAAGTTACATGTTTGGATGTTTTTTTGAAAAAAAAAATTATTATGAAATAGTCAAGTTGTGATTTTGCAAAACTCTCACTATAAATTTGTTTCAGTTAAGTCCTTTTACATGGGGAGATATTTTTTTTTTTCTTTCCTTTTGTATTAAATAAGATTTTATTTAATTTTGTTACGGATTGAGATCAATTTCGATTTGTATCCAAATTTATATATATTATTTTAAGTCAACTCAATTTCAACTTTAATCTATCTTAACAAGTAACTCGGTTTTGAACTGATGTATAAATTTTTTAGTTGTTGGTAATATTAAAGATAATATTTTTTTAATGATTAAAAAAGTAAGTGCTGGAATGGAATATACAAAATGTGATTACGTAGTTTCACAAAAAAACTTATTATAATTAATGTAATTTGCTAAAAGAAATAATGATTACATTAATCACAAAACACAGAAAAGAATAAAAGAATTTAAATATATTTCAGTGTTTTTAGTTTGGTTTAGGCATCACACAGATGAACATAAATACTCAAAATGAAAGAGAATAAAATGCCTGGAATGACAATTAATCTTAAAAAAAATACCACTTTATAATAAAATGACTCTAAAGTTAATGGTAAATTACTCCTAAAGACATAATTATTATATTTTTTATGTAGTTATTATAGTTGTTAACCATTTGCATGTTCAAAGACAAAATAGTTATTCACTCTCAGATTTATTACTAAAGCAAAAATTTGAATAAATTAATTTTGAAACATACATGCAGGGATGGTGAAAATATTAAAGCACTGGGCAGCCATAGAAGACCTTTTGTTTTCTTTCACCAACACGCGCAACTTGGTCAAACAAGACACATTATTTTGTCCAAAACACACTTCACATGTCAATTCCTCTTACTCAATCTGTTGGGTTTTACTTCATATGTTACTGTTCTGTTCTGGACATATACTTTTCACACAAACGGTTTGACTAAATCCCCCCAAAACATTTTCCTTAAAAAAGAAAAATAAATGAGAAAGGAATGTCACAAAGATAATTTATTCATTTACCATTTTCTTATTCAGGTCTTATAATTTGATTTGCATTGGAAATAATCAGAAAAAATACCTATTCCTTTTGACAATATCAGAAAATTTGAATTCTGAACAATTACTGCAACCCATCTAGATATTACTGCATTTTTTATCTGCTGCAAAATATCTTAATAGTTTCAATAGTCAAACTAAATAAGAAATTATGAGTTTCCCAATGCCAAGTGGAGTCACGTGGCACAATTGTTCTTTGGTTCCTTGAAGCAAGATTTTAACTAATAGAGAAGAAAAAAATATAGTTTCTTTATTGGGAGAAACTTTAGTGATATATGCTTTCAAGACGCGTTCGTAGGAAGCTGGTGCGAAAGCGGAAACGCTGGTCATGTTTGAACGGGCTGTGTTACTATGTTACATTCAAAACAAGGAACGTGCTTTTGATTGTTATATATATATATAATAGAATATATAAGAAAAGGGTACTCCTTATTTTTCTTAGGAAGATAGAAAACGATTACGACAATTCTTCCACAACTTGTAGAGCCACCCTGTCCCACGAACTTGTTATATATATATATAAACCTATATATTCGTTTCATCTAGAAACTAAAAGCCAGAACTGGTACTCAGTTCAGCTTACTTGGCCAATATCTTGGAATCACTCTCATGAAGTGAGAATAGAAAGCAAAGAGGGAGAAGGAAGAATCATACTTGTAAAAGAGTACAATACAACCTCCTTGTTGTTTTAGTCCTTGTTGTGTAATGTAAGTTTGTATACTCTTTCATGTTTTTTTTTCTCTTTGGTTGGTTAGAGATAGTGAAGAGAAGAAAATGAATAAGAGGGTGTTCTGTTTATGTCAAAAAAATGGTCTTTGGTTCCTTCAGTGCTTGATTTGAGTTAGTGAAGCACCCTTTAACTTTGAGTGTGTTTCAGAACAAGGGGAGGCAAAATGGATGGGAATTTCACCAGAAGCATAAGCAGGAGCATAAGCAGATCAAGTTGGAGAATGGAGGAAGTGTTTGCGAGTGGAAGGTATTCTCGCAGAACTTCTCAAGTAGATGAGGATGAGGAGGCTCTCAAATGGGCTGCCATAGAGAAACTCCCCACCTATGATAGGCTAAGGACCAGCATCATCCAAACCTTTGCCGAAGGTGGTGATCAACAACAACCTGGGAACCAAATTCAGCACAAGGAAATTGATGTTCGCAAGCTAGACATGAATGATAGACAGCAAATCATTGACAAGATTTTCAAGGTTGCTGAAGAAGACAATGAAAAGTTCCTCAAGAAGTTCAGAAACAGAATTGACAAGTGAGTCTAGATAGTCTTTCATATGTGCTGTTCTCACTTCTTCACCTACCTACCCCACTCACAACAAAAAAAAAAAAATCAGATTTGAGGCTTCACTTCAAAGTTCAAACTGAATTAGAAAACCCTTTTTATGATTTTACCAGAAATAGATTAAATATGTTTTTAGTCTCAGTCATTCTGTGGAATCAAGGAACTCCCATCTATTTAGAAAGCCTTACTTTATACTTTGTGCCTTATTTCATTTTATCCCACCATATATTATCATTTTGAACACGTCTCTGTCATTTGATCAATATAAATTCAAGTTACAGAACAATTTCATGTTGGTGCTATGCAGTAGAGGGGAACCAGATCTACAAATGAATATTATTACAGATGTAGTTGAAATTTAAATACTTTATTAGTTAAGATTTCTGTCAAAGCTATATTTTTAAAACCTTTGAAAATCAAGTGTCATGTTTCAAACTTGAAATTGTCAAAACAAAGTAGACATCGAATTGAAAGCATACCTAATACTTTGGTTTTTTATGTCAATACCATACTGTTCATGCAAACCTCATGAGTGGATGGAATTGCTGATGATGAAGGTGAGCTAAGCTTTTATTAGTTCACTTAATCGGTAGACAAATTAACATTTATTTTATTTTATTTCAGGCTTCAAAGCTCAAACAAGATTGAAAAGTTTTTTTATGGCTTAACTAAATAAAGATGAACTAGGTTCTAGTCTCAATCTTTTATATCAAGAAACCACTTTAGTTGGAAAATCTTACTTTCTCTTGTGATTATACTTTGTGCTTTCTTTCATTCTATCCCACCATATTATCACGTTGAATGTGTCTTTGCCATCTGATTAAGAAAAGTTGAAGAACACGTGCTATGCAGTAGAGGGGAACCAGATCTACATATGAATATCAATGCAGATGTAGTTTAAACTTTAATACTTCATTAATTAAGATTTTTGTCAAAGCTATTTTTCTTCAACCTTCGAAAATCAAGTGTCATAGTCCAAACTTGACATTGTAAAACCAAAGTAGGCATCGAATAAAGACCATACCTAATATTGTTCTTTTGTCAATACCTTATTGTTCTTGCAAACCTAATACTTGAATGGATGAAATTGCTGCTGTTGAAGGTGAAACCATCTTTGGAGCTAACCAATTCGTTACACAAATTAATGCTGTTACATGATTCAATTGTTTTGGACTTAGGAATAATGCTACTTGGAAATAGTACAACATTTATTTATCTCTTTTTTGTTTTACTAATTCCAGGGTCGGGATCAGACTTCCAACAGTAGAAGTGAGGTTCCAAAATTTGACTGTTGAGGCAAATTCCTATGTCGGTAGCAGAGCTCTGCCAACCCTGCCAAACTCTGCATTGAACATTCTTGAATCATTTTTAGGTCTTTTTGGGATTAGTACAACTAAGAGGACAAAGCTCACTATTATTAAGAATGCCTCTGGCATTGTTAAACCATCAAGGTACCACACACAAGTTGTTATACAAATAGTATATAGTGTGATTGGAATAATGTTAAGCAAAAAGCAAATAATTTTAGTCTAGTTGGTCTTATATGGTTTTTTTTTGTTGTATGATTTCTGTGCAGGATGGCCCTTTTATTAGGTCCCCCATCTTCAGGGAAAACGACCCTTTTGTTGGCATTGGCCGGAAAATTGGACCCTGAATTGAAGGTAGACTCCAACACCATTTTTACTTCGAAAATTATTGTTCATAGAGAACAATCATGATGATGAATAGTAATAATAAATGATGATACATTATAAATTACTGGTTTTGATGAAACAGGTAAAGGGAGAAATCACTTACAATGGACACAAACTTGATGAGTTTGTGCCAAGAAAGACTTCAGCATATATTAGCCAAAATGATGTTCATGTTGGAGAAATGACAGTAAAAGAAACACTGGATTTCTCAGCTAGATGTCTAGGAGTAGGGACTAGATATGGTAATTGATTCAACATTTTCTCTTCAACCCATTTTTCCCCATTAAATAATTTATTAAAAGTTTTATTTTTGTCTTAATCAATGTGATTGTAGATCTATTAACCGAGCTTGCTAGAAGGGAAAAGGAAGCTGGCATATTCCCAGAGGCAGATGTTGACCTTTTCATGAAGGTATTTTCTTTCTCAATTAATTATTATTTTGTAATATTAAAAGTCAACAATTATCTCAATTTTGGTTCATCCATGGAAGTGTTCTAACTTGTTTCTTGCTTTGTAGGCCACTGCAATGGAAGGAACAGAAAGCAGCCTCATTACCGACTACACACTCAAAGTAAGTACTTTCTTTTTCTTGTTGAAAATTTTTCAACATTTTTGTTTTTTGCGTAGAAATAAAAGGCAGAGTTAGGGAGAAATGTTCTCAAAAGCTTTCCACGTATTTACCCCACCAAGATATTAAGTACAATTTTCCTTGTCAAAAATTTCAATTCACCTACCCTGCAATGTTGACCGATGTCAACATATATTTTGGCTGAAGAATGGTCCCTATCAGAGCATCACTAGTGGCCATGTGAACTACCCTAACTGCCCTCATACGTTGCACATTTTATAATCAACTAATTATGGCTAGTGACAGTGCCGAACGATTTGTTTAATGTTATAATTAATCATTATTGTTCATGTGTGAAACAGATATTGGGGCTTGATATTTGCAAGGATACCATAGTGGGTGATGAAATGCACAGAGGTGTATCAGGTGGCCAAAAGAAGCGTGTTACCACAGGTTAGAAGGACTAAAATGTCCAAAAAATAAAACCAACCATTACTGAGAACATCATAGTTTATCTGTATCTGCTCCTAATGTTTTCAAGTCCCACACTGTCTTTAATCATGCTTTGGAAGGTGGCTACAAGTTGCATATAAAAATTCTCAACCACACAATTTTTTAAGATTAAGAGAACGTGGCCACGTGGACTTTGCCAACCAAACTCTTGTTTAATTGTCCAAGAAAATTGTTTATTCAGTTTACTTTTTGGTGACAATAAAAAGTTTTTGGTTTTGAATAATTACTTTTAAAAATACAGTATTTAATTACAACTCATTGTAATAATGCAGAACGATATATCCCGAATTTAGAAAGATAGATTATGAGAATCCAAAGAAAGATCAAATCTAATTATAAACTATAATGATTTCTTACAATGAAATGGCTTTGATTTTATTACACAGGAGAGATGATTGTTGGACCCACAAAAACACTATTCATGGATGAAATATCAACGGGTCTTGACAGTTCCACAACTTATCAGATTGTGAAGTGCTTGCAGCAGATTGTGCACCTCACTGAAGCAACAATCTTAATGTCCCTTCTCCAACCTGCTCCTGAGACTTTCAATCTCTTTGATGACATCATCCTCATTTCTGAGGGTCAGATTGTGTACCAAGGGCCACGTGAGCACATCGTGGAATTCTTTGAGTCATGTGGATTTCGCTGTCCCGAAAGAAAGGGAACCGCTGATTTCTTGCAAGAGGTGTGTTCATCACAGAATCACCTTATTAATTAGATACTTTCACGTACCTTACGAAACATCACATGACTTGTGTACTTTAGCTTAAGAAATAATATATAACTTGTGCACATAACTAACAGCCACATTCAAATCAAGGAACATTTTTTTATGACACGTTTAACTGAAAAACAAAACCTCATTTAAGGCAAGTAGTACTATTGAGTTTAATTTCTATGTACAATCAATCAGAAAATGATTGAATAAAAATTACCTATTTTCTCCTACTTTAACTTTGTAGCATAGGTTTGTCTTATTGAAAAAACAGTGTGAGGGGAACTATAGTTACAATGTGGAAATTTTTGAACAGGTTACCTCAAGGAAGGACCAGGAGCAATACTGGGCAGACAAAAACAAGCCATACCGTTATGTTACAGTGACAGAGTTTGCAAACAAGTTCAAACGGTTCCATGTTGGAATGAGGCTTGAGAGTGAGTTATCTGTTCCATTTGATAAGTCAAGTGCACATAAAGCAGCTCTTGTGTACAGTAAAAACTCTGTGCCCACAATGGATCTTTTCAAAGCATGTTGGGACAAGGAGTGGCTGCTGATTAAGAGGAACTCCTTCGTCTACATATTCAAGACAGTCCAAATTATCATCATTGCCATCATATCTGCAACATTGTTCTTGAGGACTGAAATGCACCAAAGTAATGAGGATGATGCTTCACTTTACATTGGGGCAATTTTGTTCTCTATGATCATGAACATGTTTAATGGTTTTGCTGAGCTAGCACTCACAATTGGAAGGCTTCCCGTGTTTTACAAGCACAGAGACCATCTTTTCCACCCTGCTTGGACTTACACCCTCCCCAATTTCCTGCTGCGTATTCCCATTTCTGTTTTTGAGTCTCTTGTTTGGGTGGGTGTCACCTACTACACCATAGGATTTGCTCCTGAAGCTAGCAGGTAAACTCATGCTTTTTCTTCTCTTTTTTACATAATCTGCATGTACATTGTGGGACTCATTTTCCTAGCAACCTAACAAGTCCTTGCTACAAGTTTAGTTCATTGTATAATATCATTGATACAAAATATTAGATCAAAGTCACGTTATGATGAGATGTATTTATAATTACTAAGTCAGCCTTTTCTTGCCTATTCTAAATTTTAGGTTCTTCAAGCAATTGTTGGTAGTATTTCTTATCCAACAAATGGCAGCTGGGATGTTTAGGGTCATTTCTGGAGTGTGCAGGACAATGATTATAGCTAACACTGGCGGAGCCCTCATGCTCCTTCTTATTTTTCTACTTGGAGGTTTCATCCTTCCCAAACGTGAGTGAAAAATCCAAACTTTTAAAGCAAAAGCATTTGGAAACTGACTCTAAACCTGCATTTTTTCAAAGAATGTGCTCACACACATGCTCAATGGTTACAGGTGAAATTCCTCCTTGGTGGGTGTGGGCTTACTGGGTGTCACCATTGACATATGCCTTCAATTCCTTGGCTGTGAATGAAATGTTTGCTCCAAGGTGGATGCATCCACAGGTAAATAGCAGAAGCTCTTAAATTGGAAAAATGAACATGAATATAACTCACTAAGAAGAAACAGGTTGGTTTCTAACGTGAACATGTCTTTGACTGCAGACTTCTTCGGATAACACTACCACATTGGGTCTGTCAGTGCTAAGAAATTTTGATGTTTTTGCTAAAGAAGAATGGTACTGGATAGGAGCCGCTGCTCTTCTTGGTTATACCATTTTCTACAATGTTCTCTTCACTCTTGCGCTTATGTACCTTAACCGTAAGAGCTCTAACTTTTATCAATCTTTCAAACGAGTTGCTTCACTTTCTATCTTAATAAAGCTTTTCTTTTTTCTTGTTTGGTGCACTAGCTCTTGGAAAGAAACAAGCAATTATTTCTGAGGAGGATGCAAGTGAAATGGAGACCGGAGGAGACACCAACGAAGAACCAAGACTTGTAAGGCCCCCACAGTCCAACAAAGATCCAATGTTCCGATCACTATCTACTGCTGATGGAAATAATGCAAGTAAGTGTTAAAGCATAAGACTTTAATAATCTTTGATGGTCTAGCTAAAAGTATGTTCTTATTGATGTAATATGGTTTGTGTTATATGAATCATTTCAGGAGAAGTGGCAATGCAGCGAATGGGTAGCCAAGCTACCAGTGGACTAAGAAAAGTTGATTCAGGAAATGATTCAGCTTCTGGAGTTGCCCCCAAAAGAGGAATGATTCTACCTTTTCAACCACTTGCTATGTCCTTTGACACTGTTAATTACTACGTCGACATGCCTGCAGTAAGGATCCGATTACTTCTTTAGTTTAATTTCATAACATGCACCATTAACAATCCTTGGTACCTAAAAAGTAAGTTCTAACTCTTATAACTTTTCCAGGAAATGAAAGCTCAAGGAGTGACTGAAGATAGGCTGCAACTGCTTAGGGGAGTGACCAGTTCCTTTAGGCCTGGAGTCCTAACTGCACTAATGGGAGTTAGTGGAGCTGGGAAGACAACTTTAATGGATGTTTTAGCAGGAAGAAAGACTGGTGGCTACATTGAAGGAGATATTAGAATCTCCGGGTTCCCCAAGAACCAAGAAACCTTTGCAAGAGTCGCTGGTTACTGCGAACAAACTGACATTCATTCTCCCCAAGTTACTATTCGTGAATCTTTGATTTACTCAGCTTTCCTCCGTTTACCAAAAGAAGTTAGTGACGAGGAAAAAATAGTAAGTACTCAACAATATTATAGCCCTTTTATTCTTCTCTTAATAAGGGTTCATAGAAGGGTGAACTAAAAATTCATTTATTTTTTTTTATCTTTTCAGCAATTTGTGGACCAAGTGATGGATTTGGTAGAGCTGGATAATCTCAAGGATGCTATAGTGGGGCTTCCAGGAGTTACAGGGTTGTCAACCGAGCAAAGAAAGAGGTTGACCATCGCTGTTGAGCTTGTTGCTAATCCTTCAATCATTTTCATGGATGAACCAACTTCAGGACTCGATGCAAGAGCAGCAGCAATTGTTATGAGGACTGTGAGAAACACTGTGGACACGGGAAGAACAGTTGTTTGCACAATTCACCAGCCTAGCATTGATATCTTTGAAGCCTTCGATGAGGTACCTACCAACTAACCTATAAACTATTTTATCTTTGTATCGCCTATAGCCTCTTTGGTGATTAATGAAAATTTTTTGGTCCAGCTTTTGTTGATGAAAAGAGGAGGGCAAGTGATCTACTCAGGACCGTTAGGCCGAAATTCCCACAAGATTATAGAATACTTTGAGGTATTACACCTAAGTGATTGTATTCATTTGATCATGTACTTTAGCATAGGGTTTAACATCAATTTTCATCCCATGTTCTTGGTCACAGGCGATTCCAGGTGTTCCAAAAATTAAAGAGATGTACAACCCAGCAACATGGATGCTAGAAGTGAGTTCTGTGGCAGCTGAAGTTCGGCTTGGAATGGACTTTGCTGAATACTACAAATCTTCATCTTTGTTTCAGTGAGTCAACAAACAATTAGAATGCCTACATTGTCAAATGCATTTATATGCTTTTGTTGGTTTGAGCTAACACTTGCTTATTGAACAGGCGAAACAAAGCCCTTGTGAAGGAGCTAAGCACACCCCCACCTGGAACTACTGATTTGTATTTCCCCACTAAATACTCTCAATCCGCACTTGGGCAATTCAAATCCTGTTTCTGGAAGCAGTGGTTGACATACTGGAGGAGTCCAGATTATAATCTTGTCAGATTCTTTTTCACCTTGGCTAGTGCCCTCATGATAGGGACAATATTTTGGAGAATTGGCAGAAATAGGTGAGATTTGCTTTCTGTGAAATCTAACTCTACTCTTCAACCATTAGTTTTAAATTTTAGCTAACTTTCTATGGTTATATTTGTTTAGGGACAACTCAAGTGACCTTACAATGATCATTGGAGCAATGTACGCTGCTGTTATTTTTGTCGGCATCAACAACTGCCAAACCGTTCAACCAATCGTAGCCGTTGAAAGAACAGTGTTCTATCGAGAAAGAGCTGCTGGAATGTATGCACCTTTGCCTTATGCCCTCGCACAGGTTGGTGGATTGATATTGTTTTTACTTCAAAGAACAACAATATTTTCTAGTATTTGGTTTTGTTATCATGTTATTACCTTGTTATTGCGTTATCCTTAAGCTAATGCATTTGCAATTGCAGGTTTTTGCTGAAATACCGTATGTGTTTGTCCAAGCTGTGTATTACTCACTCCTAATCTATGCCATGGTGAACTTTGAATGGAAAGTGGAGAAGTTCTTTTGGTTCTTCTTTGTCAGCTTCTTCTCTTTCTTGTACTTCACATACTATGGCATGATGACTGTTTCCATTACACCAAACCACCAAGTGGCATCAATCTTTGCAGCAGCATTCTATGGACTCTTCAATCTCTTCTCTGGCTTCTTTATCCCAAGACCTGTAAGTACCTTCTAGTTTGGTTATTATTATATCCAAACGCATAAGCACTATAACATATCTTACATGATCTTTACTAACATAACTCTTGTACCAACTTTGGCTTTTCAGAAAATTCCTAAATGGTGGGTGTGGTATTACTGGATTTGTCCAGTGGCATGGACGGTGTATGGATTAATTGTGTCTCAATATAGAGACATAGAGGACCCAATTTTTGTGCCAGGGAGTACCATAAATTTCACTGTTAAAGGATATATTGAAAACCACTACGGGTTTAAAGCCGACTTCATGGGACCAGTTGCTGCAGTTTTGGTAGCTTTCACTGTCTTCTTTGCTTTTGTATTTTCCTTCTGCATCAAGACACTGAACTTCCAATCAAGATAAAAAAGCTACGAAGTTGTATGTGCAAGTTATGCTATGGCAAGTTGTAAGGGTCTATCAACTTCTGTATGTAAATAACTGACATGCTCAAGATTTTTGGAACATGTTATTTCATAAGCTTAATAGATGATCACGATAGTTTTGCTAGCAGAGGGTTGTTCAGCAAATGTAAATCATGTCATTATTCATGCCATTATTAGTTTGGTTTGGTACCTAGAAGAAGTTAGCTTTTTCTTATGCTCGATTCTTGCAACAATAATAGATAAAAACTTATTCTTTTGCATTAACTGTTTGTCAAGAAAAGTCTATTATTGCAGTTTTTCTCTGATTAACTCTAAAATGAGTTTTACTATCTAATTGACACAAAGTAATGCTCCACTAAATAATGGAGCCAAATGGTGCTCTTGGTATGTAAAAGGTGGAGAGAAAGAGAGAAGAAGGAAAAACAGCAAAGAGAGAAAGAGAGGAGATAACTGACATGCATGGTGCATGCAGTACGTGAAACATGTAGAATGTAGAACATTACGTAACATAGTATTATATGATTTTGCTCACTGCTTGCAAAATCTAAATTTCGAGAAAGAACAACGAAAGTTGGGGACATTTTGCTTTTTTCTGGAAATCATAAAGTTAATGATGGATATTAAAGTGATTTTAAAAATGAAGGACTAAATGGAGTTTATTAACAATAAAAATAAAATAATAAAAAATATATATAACTTGTAATTTAGAAAATTATACACTACTAATACCCTGGTATTGTTGTTTTTGAAAAAATTATCCAAGTGTTTTAACTTTTTGTTCACAATTTAGCGTAATAAGGTAAACTTAAAAAAAAAAAAATTACTAGGATGATGAAGAAGCCATGTTATAGTGTATGATTCTAGTTCTTTTAATTGGACTGAAATTGTGATTTCTAATCTAACTTCTCATTTTTTTTATATTAAAATCATGTTTTCAAGACTTTTCGCTTTCTTTTAGTGAAATTGTGTTTGTAATCATAACTTCTTTTAATAAATATACAACTGATTCAATTAGAAAAAAAAATAAAATCCACCAACAAACATGAATTCAATAAAAATATATATTTAATAAGTTGATAAAAAATCTAAAATAAAATCATATACTAAAATATGAGTTCTTGAATATAAACACGATTTATCTATAAACAAATATTTTAAGATTTACACAATTCAATGAATTACAAAAAAAAAAATTACATCAATTTTATAAATTTTGATAAATTACACTAATTTTTTAAAGTTTCAAATTATTGTACTTATAAGGTCTAATTTTGTCAAAGTTGAGGACAAAATCAATGATAAATGGTATCAAATATCAAAGCATAAAGTAGTAATGGAAAATCAAATAGGGAATGACCTAAATTTTATGTGGCTAACTACAGCAGTATTGGTCGCTTTCATAGCTCTTGTTCCCCTAATACCAATGAGTGCACTTTGCATCAATATTATATCCAAGACATTGTTATCTTTTGAAGATTCATCACAGTAACAAGTTTCTTCAATGAATTGACTAGTTATGGATAGATATCAGATTCAATTTCACATTTTTAAAAATACTTAATATATTATATATTGTAACCTGTACTTGCAAAAATATATATTAGAGATTTTTGTAACATGGATTAGTGTAACAATAATTTACTTAAATTTATTAAATATTATGCAATAATAGAAGTAAAAAAGATTGAATTTTAGATTAAATTGATGTGAGTTGTAGGCAATTGATGAATTCTAAAAGTATAAGTCGTTTAACTTGTGAATTGTGAGACTGAATATAAAAACAAGTTTGCATTAAAAAGTTTTATAAAATAATTTTGTTTAAAATGTGAATGATAATTTGAAGGACCATATATAGCATGGGGTCACAACTCCTTGGCACCACTTCTCTGATCCCAATCAGTGACTTTGTGTGGTGTTGAATCTTTCTGCTTTAAGGCAAATTACTCTTATTATTTCCTATGATTGCATATAATTTGCAAGGGCTTATTTAGATCAATAAAACATGTTCAAATATGTTGGTAGCTTTGTTTAGATAGAAGATAAAAATATTTCTATAATTAATTAAAAATTATACTTAGCAGTGAAATGATCTAATATTTCACATAGAAAACATGAAAAAATATTACAAAAATAATATTAAATTAAAATTTTAATATTTTATTTCATTTTGTATTATATATTATACAAAATTTTGGATTAATAAATAGAAAGTAAGTCTACAAAATTTCAAGTTCACAAGGGAGAGAAATGAACTAGTGTGACATTTTTAATTATTTAATTTATTATTTATTAGATATAATCTTTAATTCTTTAATATGAAATCTTAATTAAGTGTGTAAACACCTTTTAACTCGTCAACCATCGTTTATGTATATGTATATGTATATATGTATGTATAAAATATCATATTTATAAAATTTTTAGTAAAATAAATATGTTTTAATTTTAATATTTCTAAAAGAACTTAGTTTTAGTCTCTTTAAAAATGATTTTTTTATCTTTAATATTATTTTTCATGTATTAGAAAAAAAAGTTTAAATGACTACTATTCTAAATCGACTACTAATATTTTCGTATATTGTGAACATGTAATATTTTTATAAAAAGTTTAAGATATGAAAAAAATACGTTATTTATTTTTCTTGAAATAAATATTCAAAACTAAAACTGGTAATTTCAAATTTTAGTTGATGAAAATAAAAGAAAATTATTTAAAGAGATGAAATCAAGATTTATACATTTTATAAGAATTAAAAGCAAAAAATTCAAATTTTATTAGACAAAAAATATAGAACATTTTACAATAATTAAATAAAAAATAATTCATTTTATGCGGATTACAAAATATTAAAATCTAATCTTTATATCATTTAACAAACAATTTCAAATTTTATTGGAGAAAAAGTAAAGAACTATTTTAAGAACTAAAATAAAATAATCACTTAATACAAACATGTGTTGTTTTATGTCATTTAACTAAAAGCTATATTTATTACAGCATATTTGTATCCCCCATTTTATTCTTTTTATCAAATATTTTAATTTTAACTTTGTTTTTTGTTTATTAATTTTATTTGTCTTTCAGTAACATATAGGACCTTAGTTTATAAAATAATTTCAATCCAAAATTAAGTTTGGAATCTTGAATCTGTAGTCCTTGGAAGTTCCTCCAATGGCTAATCCTAATTTTTTGAAGGTGTTGCTCTTAAATCTACACACTCTCGTTATATAGCAACAACCATAAACGACAACGTTCAGATGCACCACAATCCCAAAATTGAACGCAATTTTTTGTTCTCACTTACACCATCACAATCTCTTCATTCTCGTACCAAAAAAGACACTATTCTAGGTAAGTCTGAAAGAACACTCTGTTCTTGTCCAAAATGTGTAAAAAAAAACGAAATAATTATGTTTTTCACGGGAATTAATCGATATAACAGTTTTTTTCTTATAATACTTAAGAATGTTAGTTGTCTTCTATTTTCAATTTTACGATAAAATATAAATTAATTAAAATTGGGTAAATATATAAATAATAAAAATAAATTAATAAATGGGGCTATATCTTTCTTACACACAGGCAAAGAACAGAGACCAAAGAGCCAAATAACATAGACCAAAGAGGAAAAAACAGAGACAAAAGAGCGAAGAGCAGAGAGGGGAGAGAGACAGACAGAGAAGAGAAAAACGAGGGAAGCTTCAGATATTTTCCTTAAGACTCTCTCCTTCTCTTCATTTCTCTCTCCCTTTTCTTAATAGAACCGCGATTCTCTCTCTGTCATACACTTGTTTCATCGTCATCATGTTCTCCTCCAATGCATGCTCCTTCATGGTAGATTATAACACTTCCCAATCCACGTTCCACAATACTCTAATCCACAACCCAATAAAACTAACTATGTTCTTTCTTTTTGGCTACAAATATGGAATAGAAGCAACATAAAAAAAAAAAAAAAAAGCCATTTTTCTGATAATTTTCTCAAGATCGTTTGATTTGTGTACCTGGGCATTGACAAAATCTTCTCCTTTTCCCGTTTTCGTGTGAACTTTACCCGCAGTGCAAGTCGGGCATAGGTGGGGGGTCTTCGTGCAGCAACTTCTCTGCTTCACAGAGCAGGCGTTCTGCTTCATCGAGAGTGACGTGTTGTGCTCCAACTTCCAGCAGCGGCAAAACTCACGGCGGCTTAGTGATGGAGAAAGAGGCCAATGGCACTTCCACAGCGGTCAACGAAAGCCCAGTCAACGGCGGCGGCGTCCGGGACGTGTACGGCGAGGATAGGGCCACTGAGGATCAGGGTGTGACTCCGTGGAGCGTCTCTGTTTCTAGGTGAGTGAATGAGTGAGAGTTGTTGTGATGATCTTCCATTTTTGTTGTTTGTATCTGTGGTTGAATGAATGGGACACCGTTGATTGGCTTTTAGTGGGTATACTTTGTTGAGAGATCCTCACTTCAACAAAGGACTCGCCTTCACTGAGAAAGAGAGGGATGCACACTACTTGCGTGGCCTGCTTCCCCCAACTGTTCTTTCTCAAGAAACTCAGGTTAATTATCTCATCACATCACTTTTTTCCTAATAATATTTTTTTATTAAGGGTAATGATATGTTGAAAATCCAATAAATTTGTACAGTGGCTAATGGTATGTTGAAAACCCAATAAATTTATATAACCAGTAGGATCTTTTGACAAAACAGAGGAAACAGAGGAACAAGGACAAAATAGTGAGTGTGAACTGGATGAATAAATTTATTGGATTCTCAACATATCCTTACCCTTTTAACAAAAGGTTAAAATATTGAGTTTTATTTCCTTTGGGAAAAAACTACGTAAGTTTTTGTCTTTACTTGTGCATAAAAGTTAGGCTTTTGATCTCTATAACATTATCAGATAAAAACTTTCTGGTGGTATAAAACCGCCGCAAAGAATTTTCATAGATGATTAACTGCTAAAACAAAAAAGGTGTGCATGGATTAAAGGTTATCATTTTCTTGTATAGGAACTAAAATTTAAAATGAAGACAACTATAGTGACTAAGTGAATAGTTTGATCTTAACAAATATGATGTTGAAATTGTGTGTGGCCGTTAGGTTATTAATGCTTCTTTTATTCAGGTAAAGAAAATGATCCAACACATACGCCAGTATCAAGTTCCATTGCACAAGTACGTGGCAATGATGGATCTTCAGGTGGCTTGAGAACACTTCCTTTTCTTACTTTCTGGCTGATTTTTATGTGAAAAAAACTGCTTTTAGTCTGTTTCTCCATTTGAATTCTAATGCTTTCCATTTATGATTTGCTGGATTGCAGGGGAGGAATGAAAGATTGTTCTATAAGCTTCTGCTTGATCATGTTGAGGAGTTACTGCCAGTTGTCTATACTCCAACAGTTGGTGAAGCATGCCAGAAATATGGGAGTATCTTCATGAATCCTCAGGGACTTTTTATAAGTTTGAAGGAGAAGTATGTTTGAGTTCATTTGCACTTTCATTCTCAATTTTTTTTTTCCTTACAGTTTAGTTAAATGTTCTATGTCTATTAATTGCCAAAAAGTAATTTTTCCATTTTCTATTGGATGGTCTTTAAAGAGGGAGGATTCTTGAAGTACTAAGAAATTGGCCTGAGAAGAACATTCAAGTGATTGTTGTAACTGATGGAGAGAGAATTCTGGGTCTTGGGGATCTTGGCTGTCAGGTATTATACTCCCCCATGCATAAAATTTATAATGTTTTGTATTATATGGTCTAATATTGTAATCTCTCTTTTGGTAACTAATGATGCTGTATTACCAGGGAATGGGAATACCGGTAGGAAAACTTTCTTTATATACAGCACTTGGTGGAGTTCGTCCTTCTGCTGTACGTATTTTTACTGTTGAAATAGTGTTACATACAGTGTTTATTTCAAAGTTTGCTTGCCTTGTAACATTCAATTTTGGATGATTGTGAATAGTGGCTCCTATGATCTCTGCATTTGTTTATAAAAAAATTGTATGGGCTACCATTTCTCACTAAAATTGTATTTGCTATACCATCAAACTGTTTCAGTGCTTGCCTATTACCATCGATGTGGGTACCAACAATGAGAAGTTGTTGAATGAAGAATTATATATAGGGCTCAAGCAAAAACGAGCAACTGGGCAGGTTGGTTCATAATTTGTCTTATTTTCTTGGCCTCAGTTTTAACCTCAGGCATTCTGTCATCTGATGTACTATAATAATAAATTTCTTTTTACCTTTTCGGTTTCCAGGAATATGCTGAGCTTCTGCATGAATTTATGAATGCAGTCAAGCAGAATTATGGTGAAAAAATCCTTGTTCAGGTATTAAGCAGTATACCTCAGACATCATTTCTCGCCTTATTGGACAGGAAGTATGCAACACTGCTAATTTCAACTTCTGCTTTGCCATATTTTAGTTTGAAGACTTTGCAAACCACAACGCTTTTGATCTACTTGAAAAATATAGGTCAACACATCTTGTCTTTAATGATGATATTCAGGTGAGATATTCCTTTCTTAAATTATATATTTAGATACTTTGGTAACCAATAATTTTCTCTTATATTCTATCCACTTTGTTTCAGGGAACAGCATCAGTGGTTCTTGCAGGACTAGTTGCAGCTCTGAAATTGGTTGGGGGAAACTTGACTGATCACAGGTTCTTATTCCTTGGTGCTGGAGAGGTAAGTTATTACCATTCTTGGATCATGTTTCCTTCTTCATTGTTTCCTAGAGATAAGAAAGTTTAATCATTTCACAACAGAGAAAAAGGTGAAAAGAAGAGAGTACTGAACATTATCAGATTACTTTGAATTGTTCACTTGAATTGCATGGGTTGTGGTTGCATTGCAGGCTGGCACTGGAATAGCAGAACTCATAGCGCTTGAAACTTCAAAACAGGTTAGATATTTTATGTGAGCATCAAATGAACAATTTAGATTTTTCCAGAAACTAACTATTGTCGTCACAGACAAATGTCCCATTGGAAGAAGTGCGCAAGAACATTTGGTTGGTGGACTCAAAGGTTGTACAAAAGCCAATTTGGCTCTTTCATGTAGAAAGTAATTGTTTGTTTACCATTGTATTAATCTTTTACTCCTACTTTTGCAGGGTTTGATTGTGAGTTCCCGCAAAGAATCACTTCAACATTTTAAGAGACCCTGGGCTCATGAACATGAACCTGTTAAGGAACTTGTAGATGCTATTAATGTATGGCTCTCCATCTCTCTTACTTTCTCATCCAGAGAGAAGTAATTTCAAATTTCTTACATTTCAATGTTTTGTTCTCAGCAAATTAAGCCAACAGTTTTAATTGGAACATCAGGACAAGGGAGAACTTTTACTAAGGAAGTCATTGAAGCTATGGCTTCCTTGAATGAGGTAATATATGTCAATCCACTTGCCAACCTACTGTGCATTTTGGTGTCCACAGAAGCTAATCTATCCATCATTTGTAATGCTTGTAGAAACCTATTATTCTTTCCCTTTCCAACCCAACATCACAGTCAGAATGCACTGCTGAAGAAGCTTACACTTGGAGCCAGGTACTATGAAGAAAAAGTTATTATCTTCTCATTATAGTATCACAATATTACCTAACTATATTATTCATTTCAATCAGGGACGTGCCATTTTTGCTAGTGGGAGCCCTTTTGACCCAGTTGAATATGGTGGAAAAGTGTTTATGCCTGGCCAGGTCTTAAAGGAGTTTGTAGAAATGTTGAAAATTTCTCATACCCTATGAAATGAATTTTATTAACATAAATGCGTTCTTTGTTAATCAGGCCAATAATGCATACATTTTTCCTGGATTTGGTCTTGGTGTAATAATGTCTGGAACCATTCGTGTCCATGATGACCTGCTTCTGGCAGCTGGTAAGTGCAGAAGAAATTCAAACATTTACTTAACATGTTAAGCTTGGAATACTTATGATTTGAATGACAAATCCTATTTGTTGGAACAGCTGAAGCTTTGGCTTCACAGGTGACTCAGGAGGACTATGACAAGGGCCTCATATACCCTCCATTCAGCAACATCAGAAAGATTTCAGCACATATAGCTGCCAAAGTGGCTGCTAAGTCCTATGAGCTTGGTAAACCTTAGTTTTTCTTTTGATATCTGAAAACTTTGGCTATGTTTGGATTAAAGTTGGGAAAGTGTTTTTGCAAATTCAATGCACCAAATGAAGAAGGAAAAAAATTGTTGTCTTGAGAGTAAATATTTTGTTTAACTTTCCAATGTTAATTCAAACATGCACATTCTTGAGCAGTAATGAAAGTGAATTCACATTTTTTATCAGGTTTGGCCACTAACCTTCCTCAACCAAAAGATTTGGTGAAGTTTGCTGAGAGTTGTATGTATACACCATTCTATAGAGACTACCGGTGAAGTGACAATAGTCCATTTTTCATTTTTGTGGATTTCTTTAATTATAATGTTTTCTTTATCCTTTTCCTGGTATTTTATGTTATTGTATTTGGTGAAATAGAGATTAGGTGGTTGTTAATGTAAGTATAGCTTGAAATATTTTGTATTTGGATTTAAATTGTATCCGACAATAATTTAAATTAGAAAATGAAGCATTTGTATGCATCCACATACAATAATTTAGATTCTGGTATACCATTTTTGCATGGCTCTTTTCCTTTCGTTTATTCATTAAAAGATTAAAATAATCAAGATATTGAGGATTGTAATAGTTAGCCACTCAATAATGATAAAATTAAATTTTTAAGATTGTAGAAAATAAGTTCCTTGAAGTTGGGCCAAAGAAGGCAAATGTCGTTCCATCTTTATTAGATGGGCTTTCCTCTATGTCCAATTTCATTAGATGGTATGTCCAATTTCTTTGGAAGTCCATTCCTCGCTCATGATCAAAAGCTAAACGAATAAAACAAATCCAAAAAAAATGCAACTTGGTGAAAATAATTTTATGTTAATCTAAAATTTTAAAAAATAGGATAAATTGTACCATGGTCATTTATCTTTTTATTTAGTTTGGCCTTCTATTTCTTTAAAACTTCAATTTAGTCATTTATATTTATAAAATAATTCAAAATGGTCATTCCATTAGTTCAAAATTAACTTCCTTACAAGTTGCATGAAGATATATGAGCGACTTTCTATTGAAATTTAGATTGTTTGTGAACCAAGTTTCTCTCATACTAATTGGATTGGATTATGAGATTGGGGAAGAGGAAGAGAAAGAAGGAGAGTGTTAAAGTGGATGAAGAACCATTTTTTAATCACTTCCTTTTTAAAAGATAAGAGAAATAAAACATCAAAGATGAAGAATCCTTTGTATAATTTAGCATTAACAATCATAAACATTCAAAACCTTCAATGGTAATTTTACAAGTTTGAAATATTTGCATATAAACAAATCAGATTTAATTGATTCACTCACTCAATGGGTAATGAATTTGTTTACTTTATGTCAAAATATTTATAAAATATGAAATCACAACATGTAAAAAGACTTTATAGATTTAGAATTATTTAAAGGATTTTGTACTTAATATGTAATTCATATCTTTGTTTTCTTTTACGGTGAAAAAAAAGCAAAGTATTTGTGGAAAAGTAGCGTCGTCCGCACAAAAAAGGTAAACTCAACTTGCTAACGAGAAGTTTGAAAATAAATTTCCAAAAAGAAACCTAATAAATAAATGATAAGGTATGGATTAAAAGCTGTAAAGCATAATATATATATTTACCTACCCAAAAACAACAATATATAATATTTTGTATATCTAAAATTATAATAGTCTTTCATGTGTTAACATTTTCTTGTTCTTATTTTTCAGTTTAAATAATTGGTTTGAAGTGATGATCTACATTCATGTAGGTACTAACTTGTGTCTGTTTCCTAATTTTTCCAATGCAATCTCAAAATTATTCACATATAGCAATCATCATATTATGAAAAGTATATTTTAAAATAGAACAAATATAATTACAATATTATAATAATTAGATAATTATTTTCACATAACTATCTATTGAGAAATTTCTTACACTTTAACATGTTTTTACACTCCAATTCTTTCTTTAGCAACTATAAAAGGTAAAAACTGATTTGATAGATTTTTTCTTTTGATAATTTTATATCATTAATACATAAATATCTAATAAAAGTTTGTCCATAATTCTATTTCACCACTTTAATTCTTTCACCCTTTTTTTGAGAATTTTAAAAATAAGAAATATCACTGTAAGAGAAAGGTTCTTTAGAGATCAATTTTTAGCTATTAAATGAAACTAATTGTGATCAAAATAGTCACCGAATTAGATTTTGGTTGTTATATAACTACAAAATAAAAGTAATGATTGAATTTAGTAACCAATTAAGTCAAATAATTGATATCTAAAGAAGATTAGCTACCAAGATTAAATAATTTAGTAACTAATTATTTGACTTAATTGGTCGTTAAATTCAATCATTACTTCTATTTTGTAGTTATTTAGTAACCAAAATTTAATTTGGTGACTATTTTAGTTATAATTAACAACCATTTAATTTGGTAACTAAATATTAATCTCTAAATAGCTTTTTTTCTTATAGTGTATAGTAATTAACTGATATTTCTTTATTAATTTTCTTTCTTCTTGTTTGATGTTTTTTCACAAAATTTTTACTAGTTGTATATAAAGAAGCGTCCACTATATTGCTAAAGATCGATCATATATCACAAAATGCTTAATAACTACTTCATTTCAATCAATTCAACATATGCTAGCCATCTTTGTAATATATGTAGAATAATTGACGTAAGATTATTATTTTGTTTAATCAATAGTTTTGAATTACATTAAGATACCATTACATTAAATATTTTAGTGATTAAAATTATTCTTATAAAACTTGGGGAAAAATTCGATCTAAATAGTAATACTGTAAGATTATATATTTACATAAAAATTAAAACCAACTCCATACATTTAACAGATAAAAAATAGGGGGAGGGAGACTCTGTGCATATCAATTATGTTTTACTATTTTTCTGACATTATATATTTGTTTTTTATTTTTCCTAATCCTTCTAAAATGATTACAACTTATTAAGAAACATGTACTAAGTTGATGTCATTGTAATAAATAGCTTTAAACATATGTTCCAAAAGGATCTAAGCACCCATTTGTGACGTGATGTTGTGAGAAATTCTCTGATCTTTTACAGTTGGTGTGATTTGGCATTCTGGCAGATCATAATTTAGTTTAGAGGAATATGTAAACAGCGTATAGACACTTATTGAGCCTTGTTTGGAAAGCTTGATTAGGTGAAGGGTGCTTCATTCTGGTTTTCTGAATCTCGAATTTTGCCCAGCATTGTTGTTGCATTGTTGTGCACAAGAATAAGAACTTTATGACAACATAGTAGCATATGAAACCATGATTGTATGTGTCTATTGGACATGCTGACAACTGCATTTGTGTGTGATAGTAAGTGTGCCTGATTGCTTGAGGGGAAGTGTTTCTTTTCACTGATTTGGCCAGTTATCTATCGTCCTTTATTGGCATTTGATGTTTTGTTGCTCCCTCCTTTTTCAAGCTTACTACGAGGATCATGACTTGTTCATCTTATCTTTTGTTGGATAAAATTTTTGGAGAATACATCAAAAGTTGTCTTTAGTGGCATGCTAGCTGCTTTCAACAATGTGACTTGCTAGCAATGGATTCTGCTGTGAAGATGATGAGCAGAATTTATGCTGCCAGAGGAGAATACAATACACTCACTCAGAAAGCAACTTCAGCTAACCTCTAACCTCTCTCCATTCCCAAAGACGTGTCACGACATTCTTGATGAGAAAAGGAAAGAATAGGTATAGCCTTTTTTCAGGTCCTTCACTTGTTGATGCTTCAACGTGGCAACCCATTTCAGAAGCTAATTCTTTGACGTGGCACCCCATCTGTTGTAGAATACAATGCTTCCATCTCCCTTTTCTCACAGAATATTCTCCTCTTTACCAGAATTTATTATCTACTCCTGGACTATTATAGTTTTTGTTAATCTTCGTATCACATATAGTTAATCATTTTTCTTAAATTCAAAACATGAATTAAAACTATAGATATTATAATAAGTACCGCTGCGGGTGGTATCAATTGTCCTGCGGTGAAGTTCAGGTGTGTCGAGTCGTAATTAAATCATGGTGTTTGGACTATTACGTTCTTAATAAAAAGAGTTACATTCTGACTAATAACTATAACTTTTGGCCTGACTAATAATTATAGTTTTTGGCCTAGTGATAAAACAATTAATCTAATAACTAAATGTCTAATAACTTCTCACCAATTTATCACCAATTTAGCTTATGTAATCAATGTGTCTTTTATAAAGATGGACGTGCATGTTAGATTGATATGCTTGCTTAGTTATTAACTAAAGAATTTGGTGGCTAAAAGGACATGAAAAAATGACATTGGTTGTGATATTTTAGCAGTTATTTGGGTTATGTTGGTAATAGTGATTGTTCATGGTCGTAGTAGAAACATTTACATCAGCATATGCTGCATTTTCTTCTCTACAACCCCACTCATATTATGGCCTTGAAATGGTTTAGACAAGTATTTCTACAATTGGCTAACAAGAAAAGATATTTTACTGGTAGTTGCTGTTGGATTGCTGAGGCAAGTATAGGTAGGAATGATCATTGTCCACGGTGGGAGCCTTATCAAGATAGGAGATAGTAATGAGAGAAAGGAAAAAATAAGCCACAATCTGCCAAACTTGAAAATGACTAAGAAACCAGATTCTGATCCCTTTCCTTCCACCACTCAAAACATTAAGCTTTTTAACTCTTTACAAAGAAACAGATGTGACCACTCACTCACACATGGAAGAGAAACAAAAAATATGCTATTGGAGAAAAGGAGGAGCAAGGGGAAGAAGAGGGTTGAATTAGTCCTTTCATTTCAGTGTGGCGCAGGAATAAAGAAAGAATAGAGACAGTATCTCTTCTCCAACACTTATTTCTCCTTTTAAAGGTTTCCCTTTCCTGAAATTGTTGAGAAGGACATGATGGACCACTAAGGAGCATGGCAAAATTCTCATGTCAATCATTGGGAATTTTTCTCTCTTAATTTGTTTCCCTCTTTTGGTCACTTGCTGATTCCCCTCTTCCTTATTCTCTCTGCACCATCCCTTCCCACAGTGACATGGTTTTGTTCTGTCCAAGTTACATGCTAATTTTACATGTTTAGACACAACAAAACATTGAAGAAGAGAGTAATTTTACATGCTTCTACAATGCTTCATCACTTACCTTTATGTGGCAATTGTCCATGATGATTAGATCTCAACAAAAAGATTCACTAACAAGGCAAGAAAAGAAGGATTACGGAAGCACAGAAGCAACAAAAAACAAAGAGCTGAATTTAAACACTGTTAAACTTGGAGTTGTCTTTCACTGCTGCCATCACATTCAACATGGTTAAAGTGCAACGTGTTTCAATATTCCACTGGAAACAATAAACAATGGGGCACGTGTCCTATAAAAATCCTGTGTAGAGTGAAAGCAGTTGACTTTTTTCACGCTGAGATGACCCTTTACCTTTTCTTTCCACAGAAATATACAAAATTGTTGTATATACGAGTATAAAGGCAGATACGAGTCTCATGATTTATGTTTTTTCAAACAAGGGTCTTTCTGATTTCTATCCATAGAGCATTTCAAAGCATAAGAATTTTCACAAACATTTGATGTCCACAAAATTGATTTTGGTTAATTAAAAGAGAATTTGAAGAATTGCAAAAGACTCCTTAACTCACAAATTCTAGATCTCTCATACTAAAAATATCACAGTTAGTGTTGATTTCTCATTATCAGCATAGCAGAAAATCAACACTGATATGAACAATCTGCAAAATTATATGAAATTGTTTTCATACTAAGATTAATAGTGCTGTTTTGTCACACTTGATCAAATCTATACATTATTCTACTCTCTTAATTATAATTGTATCACATCTGATATGAAATACATAATTTTGTTCAGGAATGGGATAATGTGTCACAATCAGAGAAGAACCAGGTTTAAATATTATCAATGTCTTTTCATAGAATCAACGGTCTGCTCCACTCTTCTTTCTCGCAGTTATTCCTTCTAGAAATCATATTTAATTAATGTGAGCACTGTTGTGAAAGCATGGTGATGCTACAAACAGCAATTAACAAAGCCAATTCTCTTTTTTTGGTTTTTTCAATCATAAACACTGAGCTATTTAGGATAAATTCTTTGTCTCATGCGATACCCAATATTTTAGGGATATTTCAATTTTAATTTCATTCCCTTTTGCTTCCAACCAAACATTTTTCCCCTCCACAAATTATCACACATGAATATGGAAATATACTGATTAAATTTAATAAATGAATAATATGTTTGATAATTTTGACTATTAAACTACTTTTTCAATTTTAAAAAATTAATTTAAATTAATTTATCTGGCTTCAAAAGTGTGTTTTATAGTTGTTTGTGGAGAAAAAAAATTGATCCAGATATGAGTAGTAGAGAGAACATGGTATATGCTAATTTGGTGTGTGTCTGATATTAAAAAGGGGAAGAGAAAATATTGTAATTATTCTTTCTTCTGTCATTTCCAATGTCCATAACCTACTTTTTTCAATCCCATTTTTTCAGCAGTTTTGCATTGACGTGGTGCCACATGATGAATACACGAGCAATGTTGATATTAATTAGTTAAAGCATTTTATATTCCTTTATGTTAAAAATATCTACATGAAAATAAGTTAGATGACTTAAAAGAAGGTATATTTCATATTTTGTGAGAACATTTAAGTGTTAAATATTTCATAAGTATATTTTAAGTGTTAGGAAAAAAACGTTGGGTAAAGTTAAATTATATAAATGATATTTATCTTTTATGTTTTATGCAGTTTTTGTTTATTTTTTTAACTTAATTTAGTTTTTTATACTTTTAAAATGGTCTAAAATGGTTCCTCTGTCAACTTAAAAAATTTAAGCCTGTAATATTTAAAATTAAATAAATAGTTTAATTTTGAATTATGAATTGATTAATTGATTAAAAATCTCATCAGATATGATTTAAAAATTATTATAAAATTAAAAATCTTATCATATTTATTAAGATTAGTTCATGTGTAAGTTAAAAACTTAAAAAATAACAATTATATAAAAATAGTTTTTAGAAAACTAATTTTAAATTTTCCTTTTTTCATAAAAATACTTGTAAAAAAATCGTGAAACATTATCTGAGTTGTACTATCAAAAAAGTATATTATATTTCAAAAATAAAATCATATTTAAGTCAGATCCTATTCCTTCGAAGCACTATATAAGTTATCTTATGATATCCATGCTCACTTCTCATCCATAATGCTATTTCAATTGTTCTCCCAATTTAAGATTCTTTATTATTATTATTATTATTATTATTATTATTATTATTATTATTATTATTATTATTATTATTATTATTATTATTATTAGAATAATTTTGATTATACTGTAATGCAATTAGCGCAAATATATCGATAAAAATTAAAAAAAAAAATTGATATGAACTCAAAATATGAATTACTACAAACTATCTCTTTTTGAAATAGTAAGATATTATGCCACATCTATTAGGTTTCGCCTTTTTAGGGTTATAATAATATATTTTAAGATTTTTTTTACAAGTTTTATTTTAATAAAACAAAATTTACAAAATTTGAGTTTGAATTCATTTTTACTCAATTATTTGTATAAATAAATATTTTTTAAAAGATTTTATGCCTCAAAATTGATTAAGTATAATTGAGTACAGTTACTCTGTTCTCCTAAGTAAATTTCAGAAAACAAAATAACAACACTCTGAAACCTATTTTTAAAATATATATAAAAACAAAGAATGAAAGAGTTAAAATATTCAATGGATTTGGACCGAAAATGCGTCTACGTATATAATGTCATGTCAACGTTCTGTTGTAATGTTCGCAATCAACAACATCAACTTAATGCGAACCTTTCCGTACACCCACTTTTTTCCACTGTAAAATAAACTATCTCACTGTTTCATCTTTTCGAACCAATTTCTTTTCAACACATAATTCCCATTTCTTTTTTTATTTTTATACCATAAAATGTAAAATTTTCTCTTTCCATGCATAAAGATTAAACTATATGAAGAGTTTTGATTTGGTGACAACTGACTAGATAACAAGTATTTCATACTGGGAATCCTTTTTTTTTTTAAAGAACTTAGAATAAATGCTTACTGATTTATGGAGTGATGAGAAACTTAATATATAACTATTAAACTAATTTTCCATGTATAATAATAAAAAAAAAACTTGTTTTAAAGTGAGATTTTTTACACATATTTGGTTTGAATAAAGTGGAAGTGGGTGATCCATCAATTTGTGTATATCCATCCATGTCATGTGAAGGGAGAACAAAGAAAAAAAAAAAAATATGAAATATCATTCAAATGTGCAAATACCATTCAAGAAGATACTCTTCCTCCTAGTGCTTATGAAGTGCCCCTTTCATTGACACACACCATTTCACTCTCAAATGTATGAAAGAGAAAGAGAATGAGAATGCATGCAATGCAACATTCCCATTTTCCACCAGCCCCACCCATCAATGATCATAATCAAAAGGTGAAAGCTTTTTGTCTTGTGCTTCTAACTTCTTAGATCCTAGACACCTGACATCTTTTCTCTCCTATAAAACCCTTTCCCTTCACCTTCATCTCAAGCATTCCCTTCAACCACAATACCCTTTTCCTCTTCTCCTTCAATTCTTCTCTCTTCACATTCTCTTCCAATGGACAGAAACCAATCCCGCAGGCAGGTTGCTGCAATGAAACAGTCCCTCTTTGATCAGGTTCTTCCCTTATCCTACCCTACCACTTCTATCTTCATTTATATAAGACACAATCTTATATAAGACATCATCTTATATAAGACACAATCTTATATAAGACATGATCTTTGTTTTCTTCCAATTTGGAACATACAAAAAGAATGTTGGAAATCAAACCTTAACTTGTGTTCTGCTGCTACCTTCATAGCAGTTCAATGATGGATTTTTTGACATTTTTCTCTGCAGGGGTTACTGGATGAACAGTTTATCCAACTGGAGGAACTGCAGGATGATGCAAATCCCAACTTTGTTGAGGAAATTGTGACTCTTCACTATCGTGATTCATCAAGGCTAATCTCAAGCATAGAGCAGGCTCTGTAAGCTGATTAGTTTCACCATTCTTTTTGCACTTTCTTCACCTTTTTCTTGGAAGCAAGTTCATAAATGGATTTGTTCATTTTTGTGATTGTAGCAAAGAGAGGAGCCCTTTGGATTTCAACAAGCTGGACACTCTTATGCATCAGTTCAAAGGAAGCAGCTCAAGGTAAATACAAAAGGGTCCAAAGGATTTAGTGAAATGTTACTTAAAAGTATCATCTTGAACATACCCTGTTGACTTTTTCACAACAAAGAATCTTGATTATTTGTTTCTTTCACATGGATTGCAGCATAGGAGCCAAAAAGGTGAAAGCAGAGTGCAATCTGTTCAGGGAATATTGCAGGACAGGAAATGCAGAAGGGTAATATATCTGAATTTTGACAAGTGCAAAACATGACACTAAAAAAAAGTTTCACTAACCCAACTGTAAATTTTCCTATTGTTTTTGGTTGGATATGCAGATGCATGAGGAGTTTCCAACAATTGAAGAAAGAATATGCAGCACTTAGAAAGAAACTTGAAGCTTATTTTCAGGTGAGTAGATTACAGAAAAGTGAAATTGTGTTGTGAAATTGTTATATTTGGCAATGTGTTGTGAAACCAATGTTCCTTGTTTGGTGCAGTTGGCAAGGCAAGCTGGACCCCAGGAAACAGCATGTCGTTCCAAATAAGGACCTTATGAAAGCTGCAAAATAAGGCAAATGTAATTGGTGAATTTTGTAGCATAGAAAGAAACACATTCACCACTTTTGAGATATTTTGGTTCAAAATATCAATTTTGTTTTAAGATGTTACAGGAATATTACTTATGTACTTTATACTATTTATATTATAGAATACATATAATGTAACCCTGCAATCAATAATATGTTCCTAATTCACACCTTTCAAAGTGTAATCTCTTTATAATATTGCTTAAAAGGAGGCTTTTAGGCTTTGTCAAAACTTACCAAGAGACACACTGCCATTGTCTTTATCCAGGCATTACTGAAGTATCTAGAATCTTGGAACATAATGATGTATAATATAAACATTAACATTTTAATAATTATCTTGTCAATTCTAACATTCATATTATTGTAATAGATTATCTAATAGTTTGATCAAAAATAAAGCATTACTCGTAAAAATAATACAAGTTATTACAAATAAATGATGATTAAAAAAATTGATTGAATATTTATGATATATATTACACATGTTAAAATCTACAATTCTGTTTTTGCTTAAAAAAATTATATCTAACTAATTTTCGTGTATTTGGTGGAACCCCACTGGTGCAACTAAAATGATGACAGTCATTGGATAATAGATTTTATATTCCTGTGTATATCTTTAATATGTAAATAAAGTTATTAATTTCAAAGTATTTTATAAATTTATGATGTAATTATTAAATATTCATAATATTATTAAATATATTTTAAATGAAAAATTCATTTAAAAGTATTAAGTTTGTTGAAATTTATTATGATTTATTCTTTCTTTAAATAATAGTAATGATAAGCATGAGTAGTGTTAGGGCCTTGGCCTTTGAATTTTTAATTATTTAAATTTTTAAAACACGTGTATATATAGTAATAATCTTTCATGAAATATAACATTATATTATAAATATATATCATATGAATATATTAAATAAGACAAAAAAAATCTTCATTTTAGTTAGAAACAAAATTTGTGTTAGAACAAAATTTGTTAGATAAAAATCTCCTACTGAACAAAAATCTCAAGAAATTTAGTTAATTCTTTTTTAATAAACTTTGTTAGGAACAGATAATTTACTCAACTAAGTGAAATTTACCAGCAATGTAATAAAAATTTCTCAAATAAAACAAGAAAACTCAAAATTTGACAAATTTAATTATTTTTTTTAATTCACATTCTAATACTCAAAATAATTATTTAATATTGTCTCACATTTTTCTAAACAGAACAAATCCTATATAAACACTTCAAAACATCAATTCAATTAATGATTGATGTATCAAAATAATCTATTTACAACTAGAGATAAAAGAAACTTATTAATAAGTATTGTTTGACTTCATCTTGATTTTGATTGAATTTTTTTATATTGAATAGATGTTATCTCTGTTTTAAATTTCACTAAAGTATAAACATTTCAAAAATCCAAATTGTATATGTATTCTCAAGTAAAGTCTCCATCTAACCTATACTTATTTAAAATCTAATAATATAACAAAACTAACCTATACTTAAATTTAAAATCTAATAATATAATAAAACTTGAAAAATGTATTTCCAGTCAACAAGAATAATTTCTTCTACCAACAATTTATTAACACATCACATAAATGACTTCCACTCTAACTTTAAAATATCTCAATCACAAAAAATCATCCAAGTTCAAAGATTTTGGAGGAAACAAACTCTTGTAAAATTATACCATTTATAATTGATATCTAATTTATTCACATGTAAAAACATTTCTTAGTTACAAAATTAGTATATCTCCATCTAAACTAAGATTCAAAATAGTGTTAACTTCTCCTATTTTTAAATTCTTTTATTTTTAAATAATCTTTTAAAATTTCAAGAGAGTGATGAAACAACACCTTCAAAATTCCTTAATCATCTTAAAAATCTAAATCTAGCCAACAATCATAATAACATTAAGATAAAGGCAAAATAATTCTATTTCTCTTGAAGATTATGGTAAACAAGAAAACTTACTAAAGATTTTATTTCAGAATTTGTGTTTTACCCTTAGTTACAACTATCTATATAAAGATAAATTTTCACATCCAAAGACACACAAGAGCTAAAGGAAAAAAAAGGGAAAGTGATAACTAATTCCTTGTTTAGATTAAAATGAAAGTGGAAAAGGTAAAAATAATAAAAAAGAAAAACTTAGATGAATAAATGAAGAGTTGAAACTTTTTTATAACACACCTTATTTTTTTCTAAGCTCACATTGCACTCTCAAAGTTTGTTATTCTTATATTTTATCCCTTAAACGCTAAATGCAAATATTCTAGACGCAACTTTGTTTAGCGTCTACATTCCTCATATATAAACACATACACCGCATACAACACATTATTAAGTTAAATAAATTTTAGACATAAATAGAATTTAATATTCTTTTTAAATTAATTCACACATTTATATTATAATAAAACGCAAAGTTGTTATATTTATTGCTATTATATTGAATATAATTTTTTATTAAGGTAAAATTAACTCTCTAATATAGTCCAGTTTGAATATAATTTTTTAGTAAGATACAAAATTGAACTCTCTAAATGTAGAATAGTTTGTAAACATATGTGGTGAACGAGAATCTTTTATAATATACTTAACTATTTTTATTTCTTCATGAATCTTTGCAATCGACGTATTCAATTAAAATATCATTTTAAAATTTTAAAAATAATTAGCTACGTTTACTCTTAATTTTTTTTATTAAATGTTTACTCTTAAACCTACTTCATACTCTTAAGCACAGTAATTAAATTTATTCATAAAGAAAACCAAGAGTATCAAGTGGCACAGCCACACAACTTTGATATTCCTACGAGTGATTCAAAGAATACCTATTAGTCTTTTTCTGATAAAAAAAATAGAATTGGTTAAATTTTTAGTATATTATGGTAGTTTCATTTTAGTTCCTATTTTATTTTATTTTTCCAATTTTCATCGTTCATATTTATCTTTTGTTTGGTATTTTCTGTTAAATCTAACGATGATAACACTCCCACATGAAATATCGATAAAATTGTCACCTTAAGTATAATGTCCTCTTAATGATAATGTTATAAAAGTATTCCATCAATACATAATATTATCAAAATTAAAATAAAAAAATATTTATAGAGTAACATAAAATATTTTGGTGTGGAGATTGAAATAAAAAATATATATAATTTTTGTTTTATTTCAAAAGGTTGCTTGAAGATTGAATGTTATAAATATTATTAAAGACTAAATAGTATATTTGTGGTGAAAGACCAACTCTCCAAGAAGTTAGAAAAGAATAATAAGTTTCAAGTTATTTATAGTTTTTACTAGTATAAATATTAGAAAAATAGTAGTAGAGAAAAATCATGTTTGCATATATTTCGGACTTTTTATTTTTCTAATAAGAAAAAATATCCTAATTTATTATTTTTAAATACATAAATTTTCATAGTTTAATTTAGGCTGTAATTTTCTTTCATCTAACTTGTTCTACAAGTTTTTTAGATCAATTCATCTATATATTTTGATATTTTATTTTCAATATCTAAAATTTGACATTAATAAAGACTAATAAATGTAAATAATTTTTCGAAAAAATATATATTTAGTTAATTATTGTATTTTTCCAAAAATAATGAGTGTTATTGTATTTAAAGAGGATGAAAAAAATATAAATTACGATAATGTTAAAACTGATATATTTAGCAATTTTTTAACGAATTATTGAAGCCAAAACAAATATGATTAAGAAGTGCAACCATTATCAATAATTTTGGTAACACTTTCATATATTTTATTAATATCTCACTTTTCTTTTAACTCTTTCGTAAATACGTTATATTTTGTTTTCAGTATTTACAAAAATGTTTTTTTAATCTCCATAAATATATTTTTTTTTTAATTTTAGTATCAACAAATAAGATTCCTTTTATTTTAATCTATAAATATATAAAATTTTATTCTAGTTTTAATAATACCAGCAGTATTAAATTGACAATTCATTAACATGCATGCATATGTGATGACACCTTCATTATCCTAAAATTAAGATAGATAGTTATTGATAGGTACTAAAAAATAAATACTTACAAAAACAAAATCACTTATATTATAGGATCAAAAGTTAATTAAATCAATAATTTATTCGATTTAAATATAAAATTACAATAATTTACGTTAAAAATAATATTTACTAAGCGGACAAATGCTTCGTCCTACAATATTTAAACATGTAAGAATACATTCAGTTAGCCTGAATTATTAAATCCACCTTTTACCATATATATTAGATTCAATTTGATCTCTTATTTTTTATTTTTTAATTTAATTCTTGATAGTTCTGAAAAATTAAAATCACGATTCCATTAATAATTTAAACATATTTACAGTAAAAACCGACAGAAATAATATTTTAAAAATTATTTTATTTATTAATATGATAACTAAAATTAATTCTATGAACAATTTTTTATTAAATATTGTAAAAAAAAAACCATCACTATATTATGTCATATTTTTTTAATGTTTTCTAATTTTCATTATATTTAAATTATTAATGGAGAAGTTTTTTTTTTTTTTTTACTTTTATTAAAAGTATAAAAGGTCAAATTATTTTTTTTACGAAAATAATTAAATTAATCTTTTTAAAAGATAAAAAGGTAAATTCAATGTAATCTATACAATAAAGAAACAATTTGATAAATATTAGATGATTTTTCATTTATGAAATCTGTTATTTTTTATTATATTAGATGATTTTTCCCGATTCAAAAGGAAACCCTTGTGTCCGAGGAATGATTGGTGAAAGAGGAAAAGGGAGAAGAAAATTGTAGCAGAAGCTCTGTTCATAAGCAAAACAATTTCACTGCGTTAATTGCTTTGCTCTGTTTTCCTCTGCATCAGCACCACCCGCTTCTGCGATTTCCTTTTCTGCGACTTTGAGGTACAGAACCATGATTCTCAGTAATGGCAACTCGCTTTGGTTTTGATTATTGTTAATATTGTTTTTGTTTGTTCTAGGGTTCAGCTTGTTGAAGTTCAAACCCTAGCGTGCGATTCGTGGTTCAAAGGAATGGCCTCATACAGGCCCTTCCCTCCGCAATCGAGTCAAATTCAAAACCCTATTCCAAGTGGGAATCATCAGTATACTAATAATAATCAAAATTGGGGTGCTTATGGAGATCCCTCCAATGCTTCATTTCCCCAAATCCCTCCAAATTCCAATTATCATCACCAGCAACAGCAACATCAAAATCAGCATCATGCTCCATATGCACCTCCAAATCCCCATCACCCTCACTATCCATATCCGCCGCCGCCTCCACCGCCACCGGAGGCTTCATACCAGCCTCCGCCACCTCCACCTCCTCCTGTATACTACCCCTCTAATAGCCAGTATAACAACCAGCCTCCTCCGCCACCGCCGCCGTTGTCGCCGCCGCCGCCACCCCCTGTCTCGCCTCCTCCTCCTCCCCCGGCAACTCAGAACAACGAAGAGCGGCGCTTCAAGGATCCTTCCACATCCGGCCGCCGCGAATATGATCCTTCGAATCATGGCATTGCTCACAAGCAGCACAAGCACCAGCCTCCCGTGCCGGCAAAGAAGGTGAATGGGCCTCCTGGCAGAACCGAGACTGAGGAAGAGAAGAGGTTGAGGAAGAAGAGGGAGTTTGAGAAGCAGAGGCAGGAGGAAAAGCACAGGCAGCAGCTCAAGGAGTCCCAGAACACTGTTCTGCAGAAGACTCACATGTTGTCGTCTGGGAAGGGACAGGGCTTGATTGCAGGGTCTCGAATGGGAGAAAGGAGATCCACTCCCTTGTTGAGTGCCGAGAGGGTGGAAAATAGGTTGAAGAAGCCCACAACATTTTTGTGTAAGCTCAAGTGAGTATGTTGATATCGTTTTATGTTTGCGAGTGTTTTATTGGTGTTGGTAAATGATCCGTAAGGCGGGAAAATGTTATGTGTATTTTTTGGATGATGCCATCTAATGGTTTTGTCATGCTTATTTCTTACACTGACACCTTTTCTTTGTGTATTCTCATTAAGATTTCGAAATGAACTTCCGGATCCAAGTGCTCAACCTAAGCTTATGGCTTTCAAAAAAGATAAAGATCAGTATGTAATCTTACTGGCACTTTACACCTGTAGCTAGAAAGTATACAGATAAAAATCAGTATGTAATCTAATGATGATTTTATGATTGTTGGCAGATATGCAAAATATACAATCACTTCCCTGGAGAAAATGTACAAACCCAAGCTTTTTGTGGAGCCAGATCTAGGGATACCTCTGGACCTGCTTGATCTCAGTGTTTACAAGTACTGTCCTCTGTTCCTTTTGTAAATTTGAATACTTGAATGAATTATGCGGACTGAGAAGGTCTGGTGAACCTTTTTATACAGTCCTCCCAGTGTCAGACCACCTCTTGCTCCAGAAGATGAAGAACTGTTGCGGGATGATGAAGCTGCTACACCTATTAAAAAGGATGGCATAAAAAGAAAAGAGAGGCCTACTGATAAAGGTGTAGCATGGCTTGTCAAAACACAATATATATCTCCTCTAAGCATGGAGTCGACAAAACAGGTATTAGGCTTGTATATTGACATGATGATGCATTACTCTCTCACTACAAGCAAAAACTTATGAACCTGTTTGTAGTCTTTAACTGAAAAACAAGCTAAGGAGCTGAGAGAGATGAAGGGAGGCCGCGGCATTTTGGACAATCTCAACAGTAGGTAAGTATATTCCACCATTGCAAAGTCCATTGTAGGCGTATGAATTACTATGTGAAAGTAATTTGTATCTTTCAACTGAAATTGAAATCTATTTTAGGGAAAGACAAATCAGGGAAATTGAAGCATCGTTTGAAGCAGCTAAGTCTGATCCTGTTCATGCCACCAACAAAGATTTGTATCCTGTTGAGATTATGCCATTACTGCCCGATTTTGATAGGTACGACACCATATATAACTTCCATAAGGAAAATTATTGCTCGCCCTGGCGTTCTATTGATCGGTCTTTTATGTTGGTGATATTAAAGCCTAATCTTTTGATAATTGATGATACATACTGTAAGACAACATTCATATTTCATAATAACTAAAGCTACTTAGTACTTTCTATCTCCCTATCTCTTTGCAGGTATGATGATCAGTTTGTCGTTGCTGCATTTGATAATGCTCCCACAGCCGATTCAGAAATGTATGTTAAGTTAGACAAATCTGTTCGTGATGCCTTTGAATCAAAGGTAAGCGTTGCGAGGATGAATGTAGTAGTAATCAATTGCTCACAAATCCCCCGTTTTACAAAGGTTAAAAGCTAGGATCTGGTTAAATACATACGATAATGTAAAAAAGGAAACTGTCACAATTTGTCTGCAACTTTTCATGCATCATCTGTCGTGTTCTCTCTTGTGGTTTTGATTCAATATGTGGTGGAGCTATCTACTATTGAAAAGTTCAATCTTTCTTTGTTTGTTGCTAGGATATTATTGGCTAAATTACCAGTTTCTTAGCTACCTGATTGTTGGTCTTTTTGTTCTGTATGCTTTTGAAAGTAACAAGCAACCATGAAATATATCAAGTAAATATTATTTTGGCTCCTGTGTGACTGATGGTGCCAATTGCTGAATGTTGTTAGACTGATTCCTATCCATTTGGCGCTTGCAGGCAGTTATGAAGAGTTATGTTGCAACGAGTTCAGATCCTGGTAATCCTGAGAAGTTTTTGGCATATATGGCCCCAGCACCAGGAGAGGTATGCGTTAAATGTATATATGGATTTCAATCTTGAAACATTAGTTGTTGTACTTAATTCTGTACTAACTTCTGGATGTGGTAAACTTTGTGATGGCAGCTGTCAAAGGATATATATGATGAAAATGAAGATGTCTCGTACTCTTGGATTCGCGAGTATCATTGGGATGTATGTTGAACTATTTTAACAGTTCAAAGAATGTTACCATCAAATTACATCATGACCTGGCTTTAAATTTCCATAACTAATTTGAGTCATTAACCCTTTCAATGTTAAAATAAATTCCCCCTTTTAACACTATTCTGGCGTATCATCTTAATAGGTTCGGGGTGACGATGCAGATGATCCTACAACATTCTTGGTTGCATTTGATGACTCAGAAGCACGTTACTTGGTATTTCCTGGGGCCAATATCTGTTTTTTTTAACTTAAGGATTGGAACATAGTTTCTTGGTCACGCAGTGCCGATGTGTTAATTTTGTAGTTAAATTTGATATGCAGCCTCTTCCAACTAAACTTGTTTTAAGAAAAAAGAGGGCTAAAGAGGGAAGATCAGGTGAAGAGGTTGAGCAATGTCTGGTACCTTCAAGAGTGACTGTAAGACGGAGGTCTAGTGTCGCTGCTATTGAGCGGAAGGATACTGGGGTATGGCACTGAATTTATCTATTAATTTTATCAGTGTGTTTGAATGCATAGATATAATTTCCTATATAATGCTTTAAAGGTTTATACAAGTTCAAGGGGCAATTCCTCAAAGAGAGCTCGTCTCGAAATGGACGATGGTCTAGAACACCATCATAGAGGTGCTCCACACCAGGACAACTATCAGTCTAGTGGAGCAGAAGATTACATGTCTGAGTGATGTTTATTTGATGCAAATGCTGCCGCTTTAAAGCAAATTGGTCCAACGGAATGGTAGTTGGATGATTGGCTGCAGATAGCTGAATTTTCAGTGGCGCCTTTGTGCTTCAATGAAGAATGCCAACGACAAATCCCATATTTTTGTATGACCATTTTTAATGCACATACATTCAGAGTGTAGGCAGCTGTTAAATTAATATAGATTTTCTATTCTATACCAGTATATTAGAAAAGGATTGAAAAATGATGAATTAATTGTAAAAAGCATGTCAGACCAAATGGAATCTTGTCATTGCTCAATGTTAATCGTGACATGCTTGCCAATGAAATTACAGCCTTGGTTATCCTTGCCCACAATGTTGTGACATTCTGATTCAGATATGTTTGCTTTTGTGCACATGATTTATGTTCTGATATTTTTATCAAATGATGAAATTTGAGTGAGGTCAAACTATGACCGAATTCGCTGATGGATTGACAGCAAATTTACTGGTCGTGCCGTGAGTTGAAGGCTGGTTTATGGTGTGGAGATCATTCTACAACTTTGCAAGTGAAGATCGCCTCCTATAATTGTCGAATGGGAATTTACTTCAATAATTTTATGAAGCTATTCATTTTTTATGACAAATGAATAGCTGATAAGTGGCTTGGGTATTACTCGTGGATGTGAGAACATGATTATCAACCTCAACTAAAACGTAAGTCTACGTACAAATTCAGAAATCGTACCAAATCTAAAATTCAGAAAGGAGATTCAAAAGTTGTGAACTGACGGTGCAAAATAAAATACATGGACAAAATAAAGTTGCATTAATAGAGGCAAATTTACATTTACAAAAAGAAAACGAGTGATATATACAACACTACTCGACTTCTCAAAACTAACAGTCACATAGCTAGCTCTAATTAAATTTCTGAACATGGATTGAAAGGATATATCTGTACTCTTTATAATCCCTAACTTGATTTAAAAATGATTAATAGTTTATAGAACTAATAAAGCCCCGAATTTATTTCGGAAAAGGAATTATTGAGACACACTACTTAATAAACCCTAAATTAATAAATCTTAATTAAAACCCTAATTAATAAGCCCTAAGTTAACAAAATATGGTTCAAAATCCCAATTTTAAAACAATTTTAGAATCGCATTATGGTAGATCGAATTATCAAAATTTATATTTGATAATCATCATATAAAGTTTTTTACTTAAAAGTTAAACAATGTCACTTGTAATAATCTATCTTTTAGCAATTATTCCATTAGCTGTAAGAAAGGTTTCATTCCAGCAATTGCACAAACTAACTGTCAAGAAAGTGATCAAAATTCAGAAGTAGTCGTCAAAGTATGATATTGCCTACGATGTAGAGATAGTTTGGATAAATTAATTGATAAACACTTCCAACATAAAAAGTTAAAAAAAGTAATATAAAATAAAGTTGTCCATAAATTGATTTGTAAAAGTTATTTTACACTAAATATGATATTAATACTAAATAAAACGGCTGAGAATAGTGATACAGAGAAGTAACATCAGAGGGAACATAACAATGCACATTTGGCACGCATTGCCCTTAGGTACATGAATGAATTCTTTGTTACAAATCTTACAACATAAAAGAGCATTTACAAGTCAAAATTTTCTAATGAGATTATATTCTTGCTTATATCTTCACACCTTCATATCTTTAATCTAATTATCACAGGAAGCTTCTTCCAGTAGGTCAAGGAACCCTTTGTGGGCACTCTTTTGATCTGTGGGTAACTTAGGTTGACACCCCCAAGTGGAAGCTGCCTCAAACTTAGTCCATAACTCCCTCTTCAAAGTATTTTCACCAGGTCGTTTTCCAGTTTGAAATGAGCTTTCAGGCATGGGAGTGTTCTCTACATGTTTTAAGCTCCCAACACAATGATCTGCACAAAAGAGAAAAATGACAGCTATTTTTTATGCATGAAACCCATGTAAAGTGTTAACCAACGATTGCAATAATAGATTAAACCCATATTTGGGTAAAATTCTCAATAAACATTTACAGGACCAGAATTGAACTTCTCTCAAAAGCCATAATCTAAAATCAACAGATACAATTCAAATTTTATAAAAGTTGTCTGTTTAGCTTTTTGAAAACATTGAGATGCATACTTTCATTTGAATGTTTATTTTCTTCTCCTATATGATCTTGTTGATAAATTTATCCAAACAAAAGGACCAACTGCAACAAGCATTACCTTGGTTACTATGATCTTTGCAAACATCATCACCATCCCCATCTTTAGACTTTCCGACTTGTTGATTAAGAATGTTGCCAGTTATGTGTACACACAAGCGATCGTCAACATTATCATCAGGTGGCTCCAGCAAAACACAAGTTTTAGGAGGTGAGGTAAACCAATCCGGCGATGCTTCCACTGTTTTGTTCCCAATTCCAGCCTTGGAATCGCGGCATATCCCAAGGAGCTCCGGATACATCAAGGATAAATCCGGCGAAGAATGATCACTACCAGAAGATTCTGAATCACTGCAAGGTATCCCAACAGGATAGGGAGTGCCCTTGCGAAACTTGTGATCACCCAAATGCTTGATTTCAGAAATAGGTTCAAGCAGAAGGCAGGATTTGGGAGGGGACATTTTCAGGCAGGGAGTCATCACAAGAAGCTTAGATCCATTGTTGTCTTGGTTGTTTGGCAGTTGATGCTTAATTGGGGTTGGTTTGACCACTACATTGTCCATGGAAGTGGTGGCTAATGTGGAGGGAGGGAACTGTGGTTTAGGTTGTTTGGGGTGTTTGGATGATAATGGAAGAGGTGTAAGCATGAACATTTGTCTACCTCTCTCCACAGTGCAATTGACACGCCAGGAGACAAGAGGTGAAGAAGACACCAAATCTAAGGTTGTCTCTTCAGGACTGTCACACGCTCTGGTTTCATCATCGTATGAAATTAGGGTTTCATCTTCAGGGTGAAGTGCATTTTGAAATTTGGGAACCCACAACTACAATTAGAGCAAACCAAATCAGAAAAAAAAAAAAAACTAAAATTGAAAAACAAAGAATAGGGTTGAGTAGGGTTTCACCTTCAAAGAAGAGAGCATGTCAGAAAGGACTCGGGAGAAAGATTCGATTTGCGTTTTGTCCTCTTTGCTTATGCTATTCTTCTTCTTCTTCTTCTCATTGTTGTTATTATTCACTTCAATGGCTTGCACGACAAGCTCGTCAATCTGTGAATCCAACAATTAAATTACCGATTTTGATGATTACTTGTTCCCTAAAATTGGGCGTTAGGTTAAGAAATAATGAATGATTTTCTCTGTTATTTGAAGAGATTGAAGAATGAAATTTTGCAACTGTGAAAGGATTGAATTGAAAGAGAGGGAAGGTGAAGAGTATGACGCACCTGATGGAGAAGAGAAGAAATATCGGAACGAAGACGATAAAGATCATTGTCTTCAACCTCACTACCCAAACTCATCTTCTTCTTCTTCGTTCTATTCTACACAATCTCTCTCTCTCTCTCTGGTTATTTGAATTTTTCTCGAACGCGGGATTCCACAAAACTACGTCGTTTTATTGGGTTTTGTATTGGTCTTTTCGGCCCATAAATTTGTTTCGATGGTGACTCTTTCATTGCACACACCTAACCTTACAGAAAGTGAATAAATAATTTTAATTATAATCCATACTAAATACACTAAATTATTGCACTTTTTTTTTTAAGTTATACACCATTTATATAAAATAATTTGCACTATTTTCTAATTATAAATTTATTGATTTTTACATTGGTAGTTGCGCATTTGCCACTATAATATAAATATATAGAGATAAAGAATAATTATTATACACTATTCTAGTATTTAAAAATTATTCACGAGCTAACAATATTCAAAAGTGAGTTAATAAACAATGATTTCACCCTGTCAACGATTTCAAATATTTTTTTTTGTATATTTATGAGCTAAGAATGAAGCAGGTTTTACCCTTACGAATATACCATTTTACTATTGTAAATATCAAAGCTTATTTAATGAATTTTACTCCTAATTTTTAAAATTTTGAATAAATTTTAATCAATAAAACAACATAAAATGTATTAAAAAAATATATTGCTAGCTCTCCTTTTCTTTTTCTTTTCTCAATATTGTAAATTTGGTCTACACAGAATTATTTAGACAACGCAACTTGATAGTAACATTACATCATGGCTCTCCAAGGAATCAAAGAATATAAACATACATAGATTAACGTCGAATTACAACTTATATCAATACAAATCTAGAATAATAAATTATCAGATCCTTCCTTAGCTTCATTATCACACTCTAAAGTACATCCAAAATTTTCTACAAAAATCAAGGCATGGTGCATAAGATATTAAGCAAAATAAATGCCTAAATATATAGATATTTGACCCCACATGTCCCAGTTCCTATGGATCCATCACTATCACCAACCAACCAAAAAGGTATAGAGCTGGATACAGAGAAAAAGAAAAGAAAAAGAATGAATCTGGCTGTGTAAACTATCTTCCCTGAACAAGGCCACTGAAAACCTGGCTATTCCCAGCTAAAGTTGCTTCCCACTCAACAGAAGAAAGGAGAATCTGTGAGAGGGAAATCACAACTTGTCTCATATCAGGTCGTAAGATGGGGTCCTCATCCACACATTGCTTTGCCAGTGTGGCCATCTGATATATACCAATCAAACAAATGAGTAAAATAGTAAAACTTCATGCAATTGTTTATTCAGACCAATAATCCCATTATGAGATATTACAAAGTTGCATGGTTACTTAATTCAGGTATGTAAATATCTATTTTTATCAAGCTGGATGAAAAAAAAAAAATATGAAAATGAGAACTAACCTTAAATACACAATCATGGGGATACAAATCCATCATATTTGGATCAATATAATCTCTCAAGCTTGACATGCTCATGGAATCAGGTGAAGTCCTAAGAACTCCCAGCATCTGTAATTTAACATACATCAAATGGTAAAATACAAGAACTGCCAATAAAGTCAGAACTATATTCAGTAGAAGTGAAAGTGTTTGTAAGCAGAACTTACTATAGATGCCAGTGAACGTCTTTCAGGGTTTTTTGTAGTTGTGCCTTCTGACCGAATGATGGCCTCCTTTCCTGATATGATCTCAAAAAGGACAACGCCAAATGCATAGACATCACTTTTAGTTGTTGCAAGACCCTCACTCAGATATCTGCAAAATATGAGAAATGAAAAATATTATTTTATGCAGGAAGAATAAGTAAAAAAAAATGTTGTTAAACATTACTTACTCTGGGGCAAGATATCCATATGTACCAACAACTTTGGTAGTTGAAATTTCTCCCTCATTTGTTTTCCCAACAAGTTTTGCTAACCCAAAATCTGAAATCTAGAGAAGACCAAATAGATCTAAGACAAACTACAACCAAGAAAAGTGAAGCATTTTGAAATTAAAATAGTATAGCAGTGTGTGTATATATATATTTCTTTATTACCTTTGCTCTAAAGGAAGCATCAAGTAATATGTTACTGGTCTTGATATCACGGTGTACATAATGAGTTTTTGTGTGCTCGTGTATGTATTCAAGGCCTCTAGCAGCATCAAGCGCAATCTGCACCCTCATGATCCAAGAAAGTGGGGAATGACCTGTAAGCAACACAAAAAAATGAAAATAAACATAGCTTAAACTTGTTCATACAATAAAACATGCATCAGTCAGAACAGACAGTGGTGATTAATATTCTACAGACCAAAGCATAGATGCATAATCTTACCCTTACTTTGAGGATCATGCAAATGGTTTCTAAGTGAACCCTTCTGAGCATATTCATAAACTAGGAAAAGCTCCTCGTGACTAGCTGCATAGCCAATCAATTCTACCTTGACCATATAAATCAAAAGTACAACTCAGGCTTTTGAAATGTGCCCAGCAATTGACTCCAAAATCAAATCATTTTGATTGAATCATTAAAAAGGAAATTACCAGATTAGCATGATGAACCTTGCACAAAACTTTCATCTCTGACAAAAATTCTTTTGTTTTAGTAGCAGTCATTCTTTTAATAGCAACTTCCTGCAAGGATTTTCAAGTAAAATTGGTCTGAGAAAAAATATCCACTGCATATAATAACAAACTTCAACTCCTCAAGTACATGCCCAAGAACCTGATCACGAAGGAGGCTATAATAAACAGAACCATACGTTCCATGCCCGAGTAGATTTGAATCAGAGAAACCATCAGATGTGGAGAAAATCTCTTCATATGTAAAAACAACAGGCTTATCCATTTCAAATACATCAGGCCCAAGAGCTGCAATAATAATAAGCATATTATCCATCAATTCCAATTTGAATGGACAAATCTTTAATATTGGTAGTACAGAGATGTATGATAGAACCAAAAGTTATATATCTAAATTAAAAAGAATTGCATGTATTCATGTCATTCTAATAACGTATTAATGAATAATTTTCAAAATTTAAAACCAAGGGAGAATTAATCTTAACTTGTAAGTAGTTAATAATGCATCTTACCTTTGACTTTACATCATAATGCCAGAAAACTACTATGCAATTTAAAATCAACTTGACAGCCAGAATGAAGATGAATGCAGGTTATATAAGCAAAGTTTTCAGATATCATGTTTTAAAAAGTGCAAGCCCACAAAATAGTTTTGGTCAGAGAAGATAAAACAAGACATGCAAAACACTATTACTTCATCACACTGAAATAGTAGGCACAATGCACACTTGAGAATCAGTATGTAGGTAGTTACATGAGGCTTTTGGAATGGTAATGGTGTGATTGCTGGATTCAGCATCTGTTTGCTTCTGTTCAACATGCTTGCCACATATGTACCTTCCAGAACCACAAAAAAAACTTGGGTTCCTTAGAATATGGAATTTATGAGAAATCTTGCCCTCAGCATCTTTCTCATGAGTTCTGGCATCATCAGCAAAACAATTTGATGATCTCATACAAACACAGAGAATCACAGTTAACATTATTAGAAGTAGACCAACTCCTAAGCCCCCAACGATCCATCCGTAGGGTACATGAGCCTTGTGGTTGACTTGATCAGCTGTAACCAAAAATTAAATAAATTAAGTGCATAGTCTTTGGTAGGACATGAAAGACAACTACAACCTAAAAAAAAGTTATTTTTTTTCTTTTTACAACATATCAGTACCTGAAAAATTATCAAAGGATGGGGCAGGAACAGGAACTGGTGGAGCAGCATTATTCAGGGGATAAGGATCACCAGGAACTGCAATCCATTGAATGGTCAGGATTCAAGAGTACCTAATATTATAGCATTTCACGAATACAATTGGAATATTGATTCATCGCCAAATAATGGTAAAGGAATATAGACAAATCCATTGCACATAGAACATAGAATATATGATATTCTTAAACTTTCACTCTGCATGGAGAAACTATCATAAACCACTCTTTAACAACAATCTGCTACCAAGATAACACAACACTTTACAACTTGATTAATATTAAATCAATCTCGATGCAACTGTCTTCGGGGGGAAAGAGAAGATGCAAAGAAAAATCTCTTTAAATGAATTCCGCAACCCCTCCAATGTAGTTCCTCAAACAGTCAAAGAAATCAATGCATGAAAAATAAACAATACTCTTCCACATTTTAAGCAATTGATAGTAGTAGGTAGTTCTCACACACGCATGATTTTCTTAACACGTTAAATGCCACCAGCCGACCACGCGTGACAAACCAAGAATTTTACCAATTCCCAACTACGTGAATGAAATCACTTTCAATTCATAATCAGCTTATTAAATGTCCACACCATCTTTCATTTGCCAGCTGCTTTGTAAATTATAACCTATCCTGAAATTCTATTTATCTTGATAAAGTATATTTTTCTATTTAAGTGACTTAAGACACATTAACATCGCAATTCTCAAAAATCACTGTCATATCCAGTCACTTTTTTCCTAAAATCCCAACTACATAACCCTCAACAGCCCCAACTCTGACATATAAAAAATGAACAGTAAGCAGATGCACAAGGCAAATTTAACACTTAAGTCAAAAACATCCTCAACCAAAATCGAAGAGAACCAAAACAAGGCCCTCTCCAACATATAAACACACATCCATACATAAGGTATGTTTGGAGAAATTTTTCAGCAAGTTTCTTTCAAAAAGAAAAATAAGAAAAAAATTGAAATTAACTTAGTTTATACATGAACTAATTTGTAGACCTTCTTTCGCATAGTTTTTCTAACTTATACATTAGCTTATTGAAAAGTCAGATTCATTTTTTTCAGAAAAAACTTGTGAAGAAACTGGTTCAAAAATATTCCAAGAAAAGGATTGCAAGGAAAGACTAACCAGAATCAAGTGGTATATAATAAAGTGAACCAACTGTGACATTATCCAGATTACTAATGCCATTCACACTCTCGATGCTATCCATGCTAACCCCAAACCTGCTTGCCAAGGACTCAACACTATCCCCATCTCTCATCACATAGCTGACCAAATAGTTCCACAGTCCACTGGAGCAGCCACAAAACAACCTCAGAGACACAACAGCACCATTCCTGGCCCTCCTGGTGGTGTTGGGAAGGAAAGCAAGGCCATCATAGGCATTCATAACCACGTCATACACCAACCCCTCATTGGATTTCACAGTGAAGGTGGTATTGGACAAGTATTTCTTGATACCGGTAGCACAAGAACAATTCTTCCTTACGAACACGTAACCCCACCCGTTGCCTTCTACTGTGATGTCACCAGGCAACACATCAAACATGCTCTGAATCACAGCAAGCGTTTGGTTTGGCCCGGGCTTGAAGGCAATGAAAGAAGTGCAAAGGCGGCTTGTGTCCGTACAGTTCATAGGTTCTGTAGAGTGACAAGTGCGGCAGTGAAGGTAGAGAAGAAACAGAAGCAACCCCCAATGGGGTTTTCTCACCAGAATCATCATTGATTGATAATATTAGTATTCAGAGCAAAAGGGCCAATGGAAATGAACCAAAGAGCGAGCTTGATCCGGAGAAAGGAAGCAACTTGATCTAAGTTTAAAGGAGAATAGTACAACCAAGTACAAATTCAGCTGGGGGAAAGGAAAGGAAAATCCAGATGGAGCAGAAACTGGAAAGCAAAGTGATGGGATTTTGATGCTCCAACTCAGATGACAAAAGAACTTGTTTTTGGTCCTTTTGTAACAATTTGATGAAAGATGACAAAACTTAAACAGGAAAAAAAAATCAGAGTTTAGGAATAGAAGTTGAGAGAGAGTGGTGAAGGGAAAATGGGTTAAGTGTGGGAAAGAAAAAGGTGGACATGTGGAAATAAAAGAGATGGTAATGGTTAAGGGGGTTTGAAGTGGAAGGAAAGAAGAAGAAGGGAATGAAGAGGGTGTAAAGAGAGCATTTGTACTTGTAGTGTATATTGTTGTGTGTTTGTATGTGATTGGAATTGGAATGGCTAATGGTGCCTTGTTTGGTTGTGGTAACTGGTAAATGCCTTACTCAACACAGTAAAAGAGAAAGCGACCTGCAAAAGCAAAGAGGGAACTTTCAGACCCACCCACCTCACCTGGCAGACCCTATTGTCTTCAAGACACATTTCTCTTTGGACATTTTCACCCTTTCTTAAATATATTTTTTTAACTAATAAGTCCTTTTTAGTGATATTCATAAATTAATAAGTTACAATTTTTTTCTTAAGAAATTGTTAACCAAAAACATTTGATGGCCCATAGACAAATATCTTGTTTCATAAAAGCAATTGATGAAGGGTATGATATTTTAAAGCGTGAGGGTAATATGGGAAAGAAAAATATGGTTACGGAAAGGGGAAGGCACGATAGAGGAAATAGCTGGCAGTGGGCAAAGGAAAAGGACAGATTGGGAAGTGGGGCCCTCCAAAAGGAGTGTCCGATGTGACCAAAACAAAACCGCGCCGAGGAGGAATTCTCAAATCATCGGAGACTCCTTCGTTACAAGGTAAGAAATCGTTGACTTTGTGTTGTATGACTTACTGAAACCGACACAAACACTGATTCTAGTATAAAATTTTATAAGTAGAACATTTATTGCCCGGTTACTTTTATGTTCATCAAATGAAATGTAACATTAGGGTGTTTTTTTATTAATTTTGAATTTTTAGTTTGTGATTATGTTTAAATTGTTTTTACAAATAAGTTTATAAACATAAATTCACACGTGTACTTGACATTTTTTATAATAAAAAATTTATTTAAATTTGAGGAATTTTGAGAAGTCTCACTTATGGTGTTGGAATAAGGAGTTGTACTGTGTTGAAGTGTAATGAAAGTGAAGAAAAAGTGTAGGTGTCTCCATTAACAAGGGAATGCTAGAAAAAGTATGGTACCCTTGAGTGGAAGATGAAGTAGTGGTGGCCTCTGGTGCAGTAACTATACCCCACCACCATAATCACTCCTTCAATTCAACTTGGTGATGTCATGTTCTTAACAACAAAAAGGAAACTACCAAACACACCTAATATTTTATTATTGAAGTTGAAGGAACTTGCTTTTTCAGGAGTGTATTTGACCTAGAGAACATGGTTTAATTGCAATTCCTCAAGTATGAGAAACTGATCTTTCTTTCTTATTGTGGTCATTTGTATTGGAAATCAAATATGATAGCTAAATTTCTATTTTACAATTAGTGAAACATACATTATCTAAATCAATTATGAATTCATAATCAACTTTGTGATATAAAACTAAACTTACACGTAACAAATTGGATGAGTGGAAATTTTGTAACTAAAATTTAAAACTAAAGTTTACATTAAATATATTCCATTCGTTCATAACTTTTAAAGATCGGTTCATAGTATTTCTAGTAAATTAATTAAATATTTTCAATGGATAAGATTTCATCCAATGAATATATCACCAGAGAGAATCTTAAAGCAAAAGTGTCACTTTTGTTTTTTAAGGTATGAATGGTGAGTATCAATGCAACATGGTTTTTGTTCAAAATAAATGTTTACTCTTTTGGTAAAACCTTATAAATTCCAAAGACGTTAATGACAGTGACAAATGAACTAAAGAAGGAAAACAAGTGAACTTTTTTGAGAATTTTTTTCTCGGATTGTGTTTCGGCCAAACTAAGCATGAAATTTGAATTGGGTAGAATTTACGAATGGTGATGAATTAATGAATGAGAAGAAGAATGATAGAACATAAAAATGGGAGACTTAGGCCCGTGAACTCACCACAAATCCAAATTATTACTATTATCTATGGGACACACACATCTCATCAATTAAAGAATCTTAATTACGACAAAATATGTATACAAATTTTGGTTTTCAAAAACCCAGAACTTTAGTTTATAAATTAGACATAAAAAAAAAAAAACCCCACTTGTTCTTTGGACAGTTTATACGGAATTTCTGGTTTAATATTTATCATCACACTTCTTTTTGCTAAACGGTATTTTATTATTAATATTATATACAATAACATTAAACATAAAAAAATATTATAAATTATTTTCATTTTAATATCTTAGATATTCAAGTAAGAGTCTAACACATTGAGTTGAAATGAAAAAATTAAGCAACATAAAAGAAGACCCAAAAATCTAATGCTTTAAGATTTTTTATTAAAAATAATGTTGGTATGAATTTGACTCAGTTCTTATTTTTATAAAATATTTCAGATATTTTTTCCTTCAAATATTTCCAACATAATATTTATATTTAATATTTATATTATTGTTTTACTCTCAAATCTCAAATTTATTAAGATGCATAACATTACAAAGTATTATTTATTTTGAAGTTATGTTTTATTCTAAAAAATATTTAGAAAAATTAAAAAAAAATATATTTAAATATATTTTAATCTCAATTTTTAAATAATGTGAGACTATTAGATATATCTAAACAAATTTCAGTTTAATGAAAAAAATTAACAAAATCTTCGTAAATAGTATCAATATTCCTATTTTAAATCGATTAAGATGTCATAGTCAGAGTGAATATATTTTGAATGGTGGTGGAAAAGAAACTTAGGTTAGGTGTTTGGTTGAATTATTAATAACAACTAATGAACCTAATCCCCGGAACATAATCCGAAATGAAAGATTGGGCAAAATATGTTGGGCCCATAAGCTACGTCAGTTGCATGTGAAACCCTTCCAAAGCATAAATCATTGTCCACAACCTCAAACCACACCATGTGTATTCAAGGAACCATCATCAATCATACATAATGCACCAACTCATTACCTACGTTTCATCATAATAAATTAACCAAAAACCATTCAACTTTTTGCATTCCTTTTTCTAGATTTGTATAATAACCTCACCCAATCTGGATTGTCCTACACAGTAATATGTCTTGTTACCAAAACTGGAATCATGGAATCATTTAAGGTGGATTGGCTTAGTACGAATTGGAGAAATATTATTTAATGAAAGAGATCAAGTAAGTATTTTCTAAAAATTAAACTATATTTATAAGTTTCTTTTTAAACTTAAGTTAATATATAAATGTAAGTCATTACTATCTGTAGTTGATTATAATAAAATTAATTTTGAAGTCATTTCAATTATTCAAATTTAAAGGTGATTGCATGCATAATTCTAAAAAATGGTAATATTAACTCTTTAAATTTGGATATGAGATGCTTTGCAATTCCACTATTTTTAATACCACTAAGCTTCCCCCAACACTTGGATCTTGTCTGCGATCCACCGTCACCTTTGCGTGAAAACTTTGCCCCACACACACACATATATATATATATATATATATATATATATATATATATATATATATATATATATATATATATTTAATATT
>Ga0099824_1000165_pt1 | contig 60716 bp, 43 predicted proteins | sample SiratrowhiteBW_FD_76837 | JGI IMG/M metagenome (GOLD analysis project Ga0099824, IMG submission 76837) | Root nodule microbial communities of legume samples collected from California, USA - Siratro white BW | ecosystem: Host-associated > Plants > Roots > Nodule | place: USA: California... | reverse complement strand
TTAAAAAGGTTATATACCATAGCAAAACAATCTTTAATACTTTGAATTCCAGTGACCGAAAACTCATGTGGTTTCTAGTAGATGTTGGAGATCCTATATCAACTAAAGATAAGATTAATTTACAATGTATAAGTGGGGACAATTTTTATTTTGTAAGTCGGTTTTGTAAGAATAAGTTTGACTTAAACTTATTTCTTAATATGATACTAAAATATATTCTAGTGAAATCTGGTGGACTTATTGTGTCACTTATTTCGTTGTGGAGCAAGTTTATCGTGTCACTTATTATCATATCATCGAGCAAGTCAAATATCTAGTTCTATATGAGATATAAATGTTTCAGCATAGGGAGGTGTGTTATAGATGCATCTATTGGACATAAAGCCAATTTACATTATATAAGTAGAGAGAATTTTACCTATTAGACCTAAAGCCAATTTATATTACATAAGTAGAGACAATTTTACTTCACAAGCACCTATTAGACCTAAAGCCAATTTATATTACATAAGTAGAGACAATTTTACTTCACAAGCCGATTTTGTGAGAATCAGACCTATTAGAAAATATGTTATTTGTACCGTACTCTTCACCTTTTGCTTCCTTAAAGTCAGCCCAAGAAAAACTTTCAGCTTTTTATTATTTGTCCCTCTAACTTGTTGTTTTTGTTATCAATATGACCTTATAGCTAACAATTGGGGATTTGGCTTTTGTGATTTTCAGGGTGTAAGAAGAGAAGTAGGGATTCATGCTAGAGTGTTGAACAAATTACTGCTCCAAATGCAAGCCAACTCTTTACATTCCAAAGATGGAGATAATTTGATCAACTCTCAAGCAGGACTACCAAAGCAACTAAAGATAGAAGACTTTGAGAAGTCCCTTTTGTCCCAAGAAGCCCCTTTGGAACCACAACAAGCAAATGGAGGTCTATTGGTTAAATCAGGAAACAAAATAAGGCAAACAGAACAAGACGAAGAAGGAATCTCAAAATTGGGTGTTGAGGGCATACCCCCACTAAAAGAATCTATTGGCCATACGGAGATTGAAGTCATAGCTGGTGCTTCACTAGGCTTTTTGGTGGCTTTGGCTGTGTATAATATTATCTAAAATTCTTTTTTGATGAATAATTTCATAGTAGATCTTAGCTCAAATATATTGTTATACTAATGAAAAGAAACCAAGTTGGTACAACGTTAGTGTTTATCCTATCTTTCAGGATTCGGATATGTTCAAAGAGAACATGACATTGATAAAGATAGAATACCCTTTCAAAAGGGATTTGATTTGTTGGGATGAATGGCAGATTTTTTTTCTTATTTCAAATATAATATTTGAAATAAAATCTGTTCAATAAAAATAAGCTCAAATAAATTTATTTCAATTTTGAAACACTTAGCTTTGTCTAGCGGAAGAAAACATATTTCTATTTATCTTAATTATATGTAAAATTTATTATTAATAATTGGTTATACATAATAAATTTTAAAACTCATTAGCTAAATAAAGAAAAAATGAGTTTAAATAAGTTTTTAAGTTATTACTACTCGTTTTTGTTTGTTTTTTCCATTTTGAAACTTTAAAGATTTGTTTGTGTTTCCATTTTTTAATTTCAGTTAAAAATATTACTCATTATTTTAATTTCTATACAATTTTATCTTTTATATAGATATTTATGCCGGATTTAAAAAAAAAAAAAAACTCTAGTTATTTAAACTAGTACAAATCCAGATGTTGTATCTGTATTTTTCAATATGTCGTCTTATAACTTTTTTAGAAATAAAAATATATGACATTTTTATAAATAATATATATATTAAGTTTAAGTTGTAATAAAAAAATTAATTATACAAAATAACTATTTAAATATTTAAAACATACACATATAAACTGTGGATAATTATTTTTGTAATATATGTTTGGAAGTTTAAAGTCTCTTCTTAGTTTGTTTTTCTCCATTATGTTTTAATTTCTTTTATTTTTTAACATAATACTTTTATGAATTTTGTATTATGATTTTAAAATGTTATTAAAAATAAATTTAGAAATATATATAAATCAAATAAAAGAATCTTGTTTATGTAAGGATTTATTTTTAGTATACATATTTAATATTCCTATTTTATTGTTAATTATATTTAAAATAAAAAAGTCTATACTAAAATACGCAGAAAATACACATCTATTATATTTAGTTTCTTTTAATTATATTTAAAATTAAAAAATAAAATACACTAAATAATTATAATGTAATTTTTTTTTATATAACCATCGTCACGAATTTTTTTTTTAAATATATAAATACACAAAGTATCCCTTTTAGTAGACATATATGTAATATCTTCAATATCTGTCTATATTAGTCGCGTCATCCCATTATAAAAAATAACGGTCACAAAAGTATCAATTCAATCTACAAGCACTAATTAAATTCTTAAAAAATTAAGCTTAGTAGAAAAAATGTAAATTAATCCTAACATAACAATTTCAAAATTAATAATTTTTAATTTATTATTAAATTGAGTTTAAAATTACATTTAAAAAAAAAGATTTTGTAAAACTCGATTATAAGAGTTTTCACAAATTAAAGTAAATATTCTCTATTCCCATGGCAGCATCTAAGTACTTAAACATCAAATTGTATAAAGAAAAATAACAAAAGAAAAATTAAAAACAGCATAAAAGAAGAATTAAAAGTTTAGTGATGCCAAAACATTTGGTAAAAGGGTATACTAAATTCTACTTAACAATGGTTCCCTCACTTGACAGAGACTCTTTCTAGATACTAAAAAGCCAGAAAACGTGGCAGAAAACAAGAGTGAAAGTACCATGCATTTGGTACGTGTAATTGCATGGCATGTTTGCATGCTACGTGGGTTGATTTTGGCAGAGCAGAGTTACATTATCTATATCATATCTATATGTATATCTATATAAACATTATCTATATCTATATGTATATCTATATATATAGCAGAAAATAAGCATAGAAATGAAGAAAAGAGTGTGATCAGATACAAGTATTAGCATATATAGGAAGATGTCTGGGGCACAAGGAGCAGAACCAAAAGGGTCAAAGACAGCAACAACATATGAGTCAAGAGAAGGAGGAGAGAACAGGACGAAGACTGAGTTGCGTTCAAGGGAGGATCAAGGTTTCATTCAGGTAGAAAAGTTGCAGGAGAAGGTCACTGATCCTGCTGGCAAAGGTGGTCCTGTGTTTGGTGCTGGTAAAGATGAAGAGAAGCAAGACCTTGGAGTCACAGGCACAGGCTAAATCATAAGCTATGCATAACCCAAAAGCTGGTCTCTTGTGATGATGGTGCTGTTTCAAAATCTTTGTTTTGGGTGTCTGTTTCTGCATGGAACTGTTTTCAGTCTTCCATGCCATGCTTGTACTTTGTGTTCTATGGAATAAAAAGGAACAGGTTTTTTATATGTGCTAATTCTTTACTTGTTTGATCTTTTCTTTTTTCAACACTGAGTCATTGTTTTGTGTTTTTACTTGTTTGATCTTTTAATATTCCATCCTTCTTTATTGTTTTGCCTTGACACTTCTCCCCTGACCATATTACTAATTTCACAACCGAAAAACATATGATGTTTAGTAAAAATAATACTTCCACAGTCATATATATAAAAATTAACAAAAAAAAAAAACACGATTATATTATGATAGTATAATTAATTATAATAATACAATATATTAAATATGATTACTTGTATGCTTTAAATGGAATTTTGTAGTAAGATTAACTAGAATTCTATTGTTAAATATAACTGTTTATATCTTCCATTCTAAGTTTAATAAAGATGAATCGAGATGGATTTACAAATTCAATCTAAACTTTTATTTTTATTAAAATAAAGTAATATACTTTTAGCTAAATCTCATAATGATTTCGAAAACATCACTATTAAAATAACTAATATCTAAAATTAAGTTTTTAATAATAATTTAAATTTCAAAACATTATACTATTATAATATAATTAATATTTCAAAACATTGTTATTATGCTATAACATGAATAGCATTTGAAATAAAATTCTTAATAGTAATATATACATCAATAAAAGAAATAATGGTGAACAACACAAATTCAAAAGACAACAAACATTTATTTAAAAATATTTTATTAATATAGATCGGGTATTTCAATTTTTGTATGATTTGGTTGGTTATATTAGATGACTTGGATTGATTATATTATGACCTAAATATTAATCAAGTTTTATTTATCCAATGGGTCTCGATTACATTAGTTAAACAAAATTTTGTAATAGTACTTACATCTTATTCAAAGTGATTTCATCATTTTTTATCAACGTGATTTTTCCTTTAGAACAAAGGGAAATGAAAATGTATAAAGAATAAGGGGAGCAAATGAGAAACATGACAAAAATAATTAAAAGTTAAGAGTGAAAGAATAAGAAAGAGATGAAAAAAATCATAATAGTTATGAAAGAGTTTTGTAGCTTGGTAAATAAAAAAAGTTTTGTAATTTCACAGATCTGATTGTTGTTATCTGATGCCATGTTATTATTATTATTATTATTATCTCAAACAAAATCATAAAGTAACACAATTTGTAACTAAATAGAGGTGCTAGTCTAGGCCACATAAAATACATAAATAAGTCAGGTAAAAAATAAAATTTTACTTGAACAATTAATCATCAAAATTGCTTGAACAATTAATCATCAAAATTGCTTGACTTCTTTTAAGTTAAATCTGATTTAGTTTGTTTACAGACATTTTCTATATTATAAGGAGTAAACAAGTTAACTAATTTTTTTAATAAATACCATGAGGCCAGATTCTAAATGGGTCCTTAGGTTAAATTTAAATAGATCTACAAAATAATAAAGGGAACATTTTGGTAATAAAACGTAAAATTAATAAATTATAATAAAATTTATCTTATTAATAATATTTTTACTTTAAATATTTATTTCATTTATAATAGGAGAATTTTAATTTATAAAAATATTAAATATGAAATTATAATTCGTGTATAATTTTTGTTATATTTTAAATAGATAAAAAACTAGCTGTATTAGACCTAATAAATTTTTCGCGAGTCTAAACATAACATATCTAATTAAATATAAATAATTAAGCATCAAGTAAAACTTTAAATTATAGTTGTAAAAACGAACTGTCTTACACAACTCAGCTTCATTCTATGAGAAAAAAAAAAATATTAACAATCTAATTTAACCTATATTTTGAAACAAGTCATGATTTGACATAGTATGACCAGTCAATGGGTTCCTTTTGGTTTAATTAAAAACTAAAATGTTTGCAACTTATCCATAAAAAATAATGATATATAAGTATTCAAAAATTTAAAACTTAATATTCAATAATAAAATTTATTACACAAGAACCTCTATTTAGACTGTTATTGGAAACCATTTTATTAATACTTTTGAGATTTAATTAAATAGATAAAAAATTAATAAAAGATAAAAAATTAATAAAAGATAAATGGGTAAACCTATTATTTATTTATTTATTTAAATTACTGTTTATGTCTAAAAATCACTTAAGACACGAGTTAATTAAAGGAATTAGTTCTTATCCTTATCCTTATATGCTTTTCGGTTTTCTCCCGGACATCAGAATATATTTGCATTTTACTTTCTTATTTTTTTTTTTCTTTTAACATTGTTCTCGCTTCTTCTATAGACTTTCTTTAATATATATATATATATATATATTTGCATTTCCATTAGTCAACAATGACAATAATAGAAATAATGATGACAATGACAATTAAATATGTTATTAATAAAAGGTATAAGATTTAGGTTGATAATTTTATTTTATGAGCTATGCATAAATAGTCGGATTCGGGAGCTTTTCATATTGTAGAATATTGTAGAATTTGAGAAGTATTTCTAAATTTCGTAATCTAAAAGTGTTTTTAATTTTTTTTAGAATTGTGCAATCCAAAAGTTGTTTTTGGATCTAGAAGTCTATTTCAAAATGCACAATTCAGAAGTTAATTTTTGCATAAATTTGTGGAAAAGGATTTCCTATATGGATGCATTGTTTTTTGAGAGCTATGTTGATAATAAATGAAAGGTATAAAATTTACATTGATGGTTTTATTTTGTGAGACATGCACGTTAATTTAATAGTTTGATTCGAGAGTTTCTCAAATTTTAGAATGGAGAAGTAATCCAAAAGTGTTTTTAATTTAGCATAGATTGTACTATTCAAAAGTCACTTTTAGATTTGGTAGCCTATTTAAATTGCACATTCTAAAAGTTAATTTTTTCATAAATTTATGGGGAAGGATTTTCTAGTAGACCAAGGGATGCATTGCTTTTTGAGATCTACGTTGATCATGGAGCCAAATAATTGTGGAATTGTGAGATAAGAAACAAAATTTTGTTAATTATAATATTGAATATGTCGTAAGAAGTTGTTTTTTTTATGCTAATAGACACTCATACTTTAATAAGATCATGAGAAGTGGAAGTTGGTCCCTCGCTGTCCTAAGTTGAATAAATTTGGGATCCAACATCAACAGATTGAAACCTTGGTGCAACATTCAGGGTTATTGTCCTTTTGTAACATCGTTTATGATACAATTGAAAATGGGTGGGTCTTTGCCTTTGTTAATAAGTGGCATAGAGAGTTAAGCAATTTTCACCTATTTGTTGGTGAGATGATCATCACTCTTGATGATGTGTCCAAGTTGCTACACATTCAACTTTTTATGTATGTGACTTTGGATGCAACAATAAATACAACAATATTGGTTGAGCTATAAGGTGTAGACATAGGCGATACCTCGAAAGATATAAGATAATGTTGGGGGTGCACATGTTAAATTGAGTTGGCTTCGAAGTGTGATTACCAAAGTTGAGACTTTTCAACTGGGTTGTATTTGCTGCATCTTTTTGTATGCACGATATTTGTAGATAAAGTGTGACATTAGTTAGTGTGTCCTACTTGGGTTTGTTCAATGACCTGTATGTGTGAAGCATATTCTTGGAAGTTGTCATATTGACACATATGTATGAGTAACTTTTAGGTGACAACTTGGTCTAAACAAAGTAGTTGACTAGTTATACCATGCTTTTACATGTGAATAAATTAATCAATATATAAGCATTTTCAAGACAAGGTTGAAGGGATTTTAATCTCAATTATGAGGAGAACCATCCTCAAGCAACATAATACATAGTAGGGTGCAATATTTTCATTGTTGGTGTTGTGTGGCTATAACTTGATAGTTTGACGCAAGTTAGGGTCAACTGAAGTCTTATGAAGACCATCGTCATAGTAAACCATTTGAGTAGACATTAATGTTCTTGAAATACATTCGACTTGGTTCTCGTAGACATTTTTAACTCTTAAAGTGTATCTTACGATGGGTACGAGCAAATCATACCTTAACCTCTATTGCAATGCAAGATAGATCCACAACTGTCATAAATGACAAGTGACCCCATTTGTTAACCAATTAGACATAGTTGATCCATGTTGTGAAAGCGTACATGAAGTGGTATCAGTTTGTATCGCACCATTATATACTTCATATGGCAAAGGAAGACCGACCCATCATGGTACCACGTCATTGTCGTCATAGTCTAAATCAAGAAGAAACAAAACTGATGATACAACATAAGTGTGCAAGCCTAATAATTTATTATTGTATGTTTAAGTGTTATTTTTAATAATGCAATAACAAATGTATTTTGAATAAGTGTAAGGTATATTAGATAGATCGTCCAAACATTTTAGAGGATGACTAGTTGTGTTGTATCCAAAGGAACTCCTGCATGGGAAGGAACACAGAGTGCGCTTTAACTAGCTCATGAAGTGACAAAAGAGTGTGCAATGTACATTAGACAACCACATGCTCAATGTGTGAGAAAACATGGGCCAAATAACTAGTTGATTTGATTACTTTATTTATGTTTAACCTATCTGCATTATGTATCAATTTTATGTATTTCACTGAACTTGTTATGTATTTATTTTAAATAATATGGTGATGTTTCCATTACTTCATGCAACTGCTCAATGTAAATCTAAATTAAGAACACGTGCTCAATGTGAGGGAACATGGACTAAATAACTAGTTGATTTGATTACTTTAGTTTGTTTATGTTTAGCGTGTCTACATTTGTTATATACTTATTCTAAGTAATATGATGTTTATATTACTTCATGCAACTGTTCATATTTTGTCTTATAAATTAAACATTTAACAAAAATGTATGACATCAAACCAAACCTTTAACACAATCTAACTAATATACAAAAGACATTTTATTCATCTACAAAACTAATATTATAATGTGTTACTTCGAACACACATCCACACACGCACACACGTGCACACACACTAACCCCACACTTGCGAGTGTGCACACGCACACACTCTCTCTCTATTTTTTAGTTGAATAATTAATGTTTTTAATAGGGTAAATTAAAATAATTATTACCTTTAAATATTAAATTACTTTATTATAATTAATAATTGAAACTTAATTTGTAAATACTAATGATTTAAATTACAATATTATTACATCTTTTCATCCTTCAAATAATATAATATAAAAATATTAATATTTTAAACTATTTTTTTTATTTTTAATTTTAAAATTAGTGAGATGAAGAGCCAATTTCATCCACTTTGTTAGTTTGATGGGTTAGGCGAGACATTATAATTTTTAGTGGGCTGATGGATCTATTTATGAAAGTCTGACTTTGTCATCTTTATAAATATTGTTATAAGTCTCTCTAACATATTATTAGAGGCTTTTGCTTCCTGCACCCCATACTAAGATTAAAATACCCTCTTTCGCTGCACATTACCATTGCCATCGTTGTCGTTACACCTCCATTCTTTATCGACATTGCACTCTTTAAGAGAAAGAAGAAAAATAGAAGAACGAGAGTGAGAGTGAGAGCGGAATTTGTTTCAAAAGGGTCATTTTTAAAGGCATTATATATGCTTTGGAAAGTTTGTTCTATAAATTTTGATATAAAAGTTCTATTTTAAAGTTTGTTCTAAAAAAACATCATATGTTCAGAAAAAATTAATATAGAAAGCTTGTTAATGAATACATTTTATATGTTTTGGTAAGCTTATTTCGAAAATCCTGTTCTAAAAATTTATTCTAGAAATTTTATTTTAGAAATCATATTTTGAAAATTCTAAAACTTATTTTAAAAGATTTTTGAAATTACTAATCCGAAAGTCACCTTTAAAAAGTGTAAAATAATAATTTTAAAAATTGTGACACTTAAAATTATGGGTTTGAAGAAGTACAAGTCATTCCCACGTATAGTTTTAACATGCCAAAATTCTAAATTTGAAAACTCTTAATGTTTTCAAAGGTCCATGTATACAGAGTCGTAGAATATTAGGCAGCCACTAAGTCACAAGAAAAACGATGAAAACAAGCATTGATTTTGCATATAGTTTTGGGCCAAATTGAAAATACCCAGCGAATTTTCTTTTCTTCATGAGCCCCTGTATTTTTTAAAGATGAATTTTTTCTCCATCCAATACTCTCGTCCTGCACCTCCATAGTCTACTAGAAAATACAAATATGCCTTTAAATGATAAATAGGAAAAGACAAGAATATCCTTCACCTCCTTAACCATTGTTATCTGCTTCATTCTTCCTTTATTCGCTTCGTTCTTCCTATCTTGCATCCGCTTCATTTTTCGTTTGCTTGGATCTGATTCTCTAGCATCCGGTTCATCTGTTTTTCACCTTCAATGTCAACAAATCATTAACAAAAGCGTTCTGTGCGTGTGGGTGAGACTGTGGAACATCGGAATCACAGAATGTGGAAGAGAAATTGCTTTAATCTGAGTTAAAACTTCAAACAAGTGAAAGATAAGAAATTTTTTATGTTTATTAGCAATTTGTGAGTGGTATTGATGATTAGAGTAGTTAATTTGATGTTTGGGTTGCCGTCGACGGTGAATCTACGTCGGAGAAGACGAAGTTGGTATGAACCGGATTTCCCGTGTCCGGTTTACAACCGGATGGGAGACCATCCGATTCACATTTGCAAATGAAAATGTGAATTGGATGACACCTTATCCGGTTTATAATTTTTTTCAAAAATGTAAATCGCACGTGGGGCATCCAGTTTAGTTTTTTTTTTTATTTTTTTTACCAAATATTTAAATACTAATTATGCACTGTCACATTTATGGCTAGGACCAGAGGAGGTAGTTTCCAGGTTGAAGGCCGAACAAGGCCTACAACATCACTTCGCAGAGGTGATCGTGGTGCTTCATCTAGTGCTCCAACTGGTGGTGTTGATGCTCCTGTTGCACCTGTTGGTTTTCCTGATGTTGGTGAGGTTGTAGGTTATCCTGGGGGACCATCTGATGTCTCCCTTTTGGTAAGTTATAATCACCACGTAGCACTCAGATTGTGGCAGGGAGAGGTAAGATTTTGTTATATGTATTTCTTCTTTTTATGTTACGTTTAATATATGAAATTTTTTATATCATTTGTTCTTTTTTGGTTAGGATCGGGGAGTCCTAAAATTGGTCTCCCATGAAAGAAAGGTTAACAACGTTGGTCTTCCTCGTGGTGAGGTTTCCGCTTTGATTGTCAACTGTGGATTGTTGCCTCTATGCAGCATTTTCTACGAGGTCGCGGACAAGGGTCTCTTATGTAGATTTATTGAGAGGTGGCACAGGGACACCAATACATTTCATTTTCCATTTGGTGAGATGTCCATTACTTTGGACGACGTGTCCTCTCTTCTTCATCTGCCTACTGTTGGTTAGTTTTTGATCTTTGATGAGGTAGACAACAATGAAGCACGTGCTCTATTGGTGGAGTTGCTAGGTGTTGAAGAAGGCCCTGCTAATGCCGAGTTGTGCGAGTGTTGTGCCAATGTTGTTAAGTTGAGTTGGTTGAGAGATCGTTATGAGGTTTGTTGCGCGAAGAAACAATGGGAGTTTGCTACAAGGGCTTATTTGATGTATCTAGTTGGATGCACAATTTTTGCAGATAAAAGTGCCACATCTGTAAAAGTATGTTATTTGCCATTATTTCGCGACCTTTCTGTGTGTGATGGTTACAGTTGGGGAGTAAGTGCTTTAGCACATATTTATGGAAGCTAGGAGATGCTTTTTTGGCTGGAACCAAACAGTTGGGGATTTTTATTACCCTCTTATAGGTAAATGTTAAGCCTTAGTTAATCAAGAAGTTTATTTTGATTACTTGTAACTTTATTTATTGTTGACAGGTATGGATATATGAGCACTTCCCATCTATGGGAAATCGAGATATTAACCAGAGCTATAGCGAGGTACTCCCAATGGCTTCTCGATACGTGGTTAGCTGACGTCCTTCTCAGTTGATTGATGTGAGAGGACAGTTAGATGGACTTAGTGCATCTGATGTCATCTGGGCTCCATATGATTCTCATAGACTTAGTCAGCCATATGAGCCGATTTCATTGTTTCGTGATTTTATCCGATTAGGCAATACCATCCAGATGCATGTTCCTTGTGCTGCGACAGTATGGTTACATGCAGACTATGCACCTCCTCCTTTAGTTGTGGATAATGCAGCTTTTCAAATGGTAAATGTTCAATGGGCCAATTTTCCTGATTTTGTTTTGACTAATGTCATACTTGTTGTTGAGCCCCATGCATGTATAGATGACTACATGGAGTGGTTTAGGCGTGTGTCACATACAATCGCAATACAAGTGAATCAATCATCCGCAAGATTAACATATGTTGTATTTGTTTGAAACATGGACAAAATTTTATGCATCCTGTAAATATAATGAGATTGCCATGACTTTGCCTCTAGTGAGCTGTGTGTGATCCACATCATGTCTATATTTGGTTAAGGACAATCATCAGCCAATTTAACCTGTAAATGAAATTCAAAATTGCTTAAATGAAAAAAATAAACTTGTTGGCTGAATAAGGACAATTTCTTTCTACACTCCCATATTTGCTCCTTGCACCCCATTATAAGTGTGAAAGGACTTTGATGTCCTTGTGAGTGAAGACAAAAGGGGGAGGAGCTGTTGCAGAGGTGCTGCGGAGGTGTTGCGGAGGTGCTGTGGAGGTGTTGTGAAAGGAGTTGTTGTAGAGGTACTATTGCACAACGATGGACAAGTAGCGATAGAGTGGTGGACGAGTGTCGGTGGAACGAAAGATATGTTAGGGTGGTTTGATTTGAATGTAGGTGTGTTATGAGAGTATGATGGATATTATGGTTGCTGAGGTGCGACGGGGGGATGGGGTGTTTTTCTTGAATTTCGAAAAATATTTACCGAAATTTAATTTTTTTTAAAGTTTTGGTTCAGTCCGAAAATTTTTTTCAAAATGTAAATTTAATTTTTGGAAAATATTTTCTGAAATATATTTTTGGAAAAGATTTTCCGAAAGTCACTCTTACATTCCAAAAAACGTTTTTCAAGAATCATTTGAGTTCTGGAAAGCATTTTTAGAAACTGCTTTTGACACCCCAAAATGTATTTCAGAAAACGTTTTCCCAAGTTATTTTTACCGTCTCAAAATACATTTCGGAAAGCGTTTTCCGAAAACCAACCCAAGGTTAATTTTGGTATTTTAAAATAAGATGGCGTGCAGGAAGTAAAAGACGGGTGCAGGAAGCAATTGCCCTGAATAAGTTAACTGTAGGTGTCAATATATCAGCTTTTGCTCTGCATAAGACCAATCCTCCATTGCATGCCTATATTGAGCTTAAGTTTGTTTTAGTGTGCTCACCCCATTTTCCCAATTCACCACAATGCCAACTTCCAATGGAAGGCCTTACAGGAGGAGGAGGACCTTCAGCAGCTCTCCCTCTTCATCTGCTGCAACACAGTCTCCATTGCCACCTCACCCAGACAAGGTTTGCTTCTGTTGTTGCTTCTTTACCTACGATGCACAAAACGTGTGTGTTTTTTTTCTTATTTGATACATATCCGGTACTACATTACGACTATTCTAAATATGTACAAGATATAATTGTAATTCTGCAATTTTTTTTTTCGGACTCACTCCCTTTATTTTTTTTTTTTTTTTTTTTTTTTTTTTTTTTTTTTTTTTTTTTTTTTTTTTTTTTTTTTTTTTTTTTTTTTTATTTAAATTTTTATTTTTTTTTTATTTTTTATTTTTTTTTTTTTTTTTTTTTATTTTATTTTTTTTTTTTTTTTTTTTTTTTTTTTTTTTTTTTTTTTGTAAATTAAGAATATGTTTCCTGCAGATTTCTGAAAACAAGCAAAATTATAAGCCATTGTTATGATAAATTAATTTTTATTATTTATAAACAAGAATTGTACTGTGATCCTCATTCCTTGTTGAAATCATCTATAAAAGGGACATTTTTCATTTTGGTTCATCAATTTGCTTCTATATTTTTTACATGCATGCATTATATGGCTTGAAGCTGAATTGGATTTTAGTAATCTTTCTAAAAGCTTGGGTGTTGTATCTAAGAGAATTAATACATAGTACATGGTGACGTGATAGACATCAATTTTGTGAATGGTTTGAAAATTTTGTTGAAAGTGCAGGGAAATAGGGAGGTGGGGGAAGAGAGTAGTGTAGTTGCTGCACAGGGTCGGAGTCCTGACCTGCAGTCGCTTTTTAGGAGGTTCTGGAAGGTCGCATCTCCTTACTGGACTTCAGATGACAAGGTGCAAGCATGGTTGCAGCTTGCTGGTGTTTTTGCTCTCACTTTGGCTACTACTGGAATCAGTGTTGGCTTCAATTTCTTGGGGAGAGACTTCTTCAATGCACTTGCCAGTAAGTTCATGTCTATATGTGGATAGCTGATTTTGTTTATCTTCCATTTACCATCTATTTGGACATATAGTGTTTGCTTGTATGTGGATTTGAGATATTTTTGTTTTGTTTACTGTTTACTTTAGAATGTAGTGGCAACAAACTGAACTGTTTTAAGTTTATTAATGCAAGACAAGGATCAAGAGCAATTCACGAAGCAACTACTGTACTACTTGGGTGGCTTTGCTGGAGGAATCCCGGTGAGCAAATTGCTGCATTTTCTTAGGTATATCTCTGCTATACTTTGCTTTAGGTCTTAGAGCAATGTATACTGTCATCTGATCTAGTGTCTTAGTTGGAAAGAAACAAGAGTGAAAATGAGAACTAACTCAAATGTATTGGCTAGATGTGAATTTGGAAGTTACACCTTTTCATGTTTTGGGCTTTATCTGTCATATGAGGACTTAGACAATAGACATCAGAATTGTATTCCTCCTTGGATCCTTTTGGAAGTAGTGTCTTTCTTAATTGCGTTGCAGCATTTCTTCTTAATCATTAATTGATATTGAAATGATTGAATTTTTGAATTTAATAAAATCACATGCCCGATTCTTGTTGCTTTGTCATAACATTTTTCAAATCTTCTGCACATGTTTCTAACCATGATCATCACTACCATGCAGATTTTTGTATTGAGAGATTATGCAAAAGAAACTCTTTCCTTGAGATGGAGGTCTTGGATGACAAGCTATTACATGGGTCGCTATCTGAAGAATCAAACTTTCTATAAAATTCAGTCACAGTCAATTATTGATAATCCAGACCAGCGAATTGTTGATGATATCAGTTCTTTCACCAGAACATCCCTTGCTTTCTCTCTAATACTATTTAATGCTGCTGTAGACTTAATCTCATTCAGTAATATCTTGTATGGAATCTATCCTCCACTTTTTGTTGTTCTTCTCATATACTCAATAGGTGGGACATCTATCAGTGTTTTCCTTGGAAGGGTAATGAATATTTCTTTGATAGTTTAAATTGTTATGGTAAACTACCACCTGTTTCCCTAATAACAAAAAAAGTTGCCTTTTTACTAACTGGGAGTTGTGAAAATATTAGGGACTGGTGAATTTAAATTTCCTGCAAGAGAAAAAGGAAGCAGACTTTCGATATGGACTTGTACGTGTACGGGAAAATGCTGAATCAATTGCTTTCTATAGCGGTGAAGAAAGCGAAATGCAACTTCTTCTGCAGCGCTTCAAAAGCGCTTATGAAAATCTGACTGTGAGATATTTCTTCTTTGTGCTTACCTTTTTTTCACTTTCAAAACTAATTTTGTACATTATATTGCCAGTATCTATGCTAATTGATTTCTTGAGTTTTACTGCATCTATTGCTCTTATATTGCTAGATTTGTATAATCAACATAAAGTGAGCAGCATTTAATGTAAAAAATGCTGCCCTCTCCGTTTTCTTTTTCTTGAATGAAAAACTAGATCTATAACTTCAACATATTTGAAAGCTGTATAGCCACGTTGACTGCCTAGATTTGCGAATTAAGAAACTTCATCAAATACCAATCTAACCTTGTTTTGCAGCATCACTTTGTGTTTCTTTCTTGAGTTATGTAATGCAGCTTTATCCTCTAACTTGTGATAACATAATGATGAATGGTGTTACTTATTATTTTTTTACAGCAATTGTTGATGGCTTCTAGAAATCTGGAGTTCTTCACCAGTGGCTACCGCTATATCATTCAAGTTCTTCCTGCTGCTGTTGTAGCCCCCATGTATTTCTCAGGAAAAATCGAGTTTGGTGTCGTCAGTCAGTCACGTTCTGCTTTTAATCATATCCTTGACGACTTTTCCCTTGTTGTATCCCAGTTTCAATCTATAACTGCCTTTTCTGCTGTTATTAATCGGTTAGGTACAGTACTTTTTCCCTATCATTTCTGTCGGTTTTTAATACGTGCTAATCTGTGAAAGATAATGAGCATGAGTGACTGAGCTATGAATTCTACTCTGTAGAAAAAAATGGTATCCATTTTGATAATTTGTGCTTATGTTGGCATAAACGCAAATAATAGTCCCAAAGAAAAAAAAAGAAGGTATTATAATGTTTTAAAGATGTTATTTTGCAAGTTAGCCATCCTTGTTCATGTTACTTTCCACCTTCCCTTTCTCCTTTTTTTCTTCATTCTTTCAACTTTTTTTGCACTGCAGTTCATATTGCAAGTAGTTATACTCTCCAGTCTTTGTGATATTTATCTGTCCCACCTGCTGTCTTATATATGCTTGACAGGCTAGATTTTTTGCTTTTAATGTAATGAGCTACTGACTAATATGCATTGCATTGCATGTGCAGGTGAGTTTGATGATGTTTTGGACAGAAGCAGCTCTAACTCTACCTCTAATACTTTGGAAGAGATACAAATTATATACAAACATTTTAGAAGTTCATCTGCATTGGAATCTAATGGATCCACTCCACTGGAAAAATACGCAACATTGCTAGAGATAGAAGATTTGACTCTGAAGACACCAAGTGCATCTACACTTGTTGGAGACTTGTCATTAATGATCAAGGAAAGAGATAATTTACTGGTAAGACATCCATTGGCCCCTTATTTACTGACAACATATTTAGAAGTTATGTTTGTAATTTTAAGTTCACAAGATCATAGGATTATACAAATTGTCTTCTAAATATAGCCAAATTAACAGGTTGTTGGACCAAGTGGAAGTGGCAAGACTTCTCTCTTAAGAGCGTTGGCTGGTCTATGGAAAACTGGAACTGGAAAGATCACATACTATGTAAAAGGTGGAGAATATCCTGAACAATCCATTTGTTCACATGTTAATGCTCCAGTAAATAATGCTCCTGGCACATATGAAGCAGATGGAAAATCCGTAAGCAGACTTTTTTTCCTTCCACAAAGACCATATATGGTTTTGGGTACTCTTCGTCAACAATTACTTTATCCAACTTGGGCCGATGATGTAGTTCCTATGTCAGATGGTACACAACAAACAAGTATGTGATTTCTAGTTTCTTTCCCCCCATGCTTAAATATTTTACTTTTATGGCTTATGCAAACTCATTTTTTTTAATTAAAAATGGAAGTCTTTTATTGTGCTCTATCTGTTTCATGTCATTTGCTCAATTGTAATTTTTGGAGTTTTGGATCTAACAAAGATAATGCTGAAATGGTGATTTGTTTCTTCCACAGGAATACTAAAAACGCCCTTGATGTTTTTTGTAGCAGCATGGCGGGCATTATAAAAAAAATGATTAATTTAATAGGAAATATGATATTATTTGATTGTTACACATAATGTATTATTACTAAAGTTCTTTTGAGCTTGCAACTATAAAGAGACTTTTAGAACAATTGATATATTTTTTGCAGACTCCGCCTTCACAAGATAATCTAATAAGCAAGGCTAACCAACAGCTTTTGAATCTTCATCCTATTAAAGAAATAACTCTTGAAAACTGAACTTTCATGCCCTCGGTGAAATGGATCTGTAGCTGTCTAGAATCTGGCAAACGTAGTCCCTTTTAGTTGCATGTTAGCTGTTAGTCAGACAGTTTGATCTTGGTTGTTATCTGAAAAATCAATCCCTTTTTTGTGAGGACCATCAACCCAGGTCTATGTACAGCGTTATTATGTATGTGTTTTCATTTCATGTAGAGTGTTGACTTTATAATCAAGTGAACAAATACAATCAAAATGATCAATTTTGAGCATTGATTTGTAAGGTGCAACAGGTTCTAATTGCTAAATTGTTATAATTCATCTTCTTATTAAGGGTATTATTTTACCACATTGTTATGAATGAGCTGATTTGATCAGATGATGCTGAAAATAGATACTTTATTTAATGTGATTAAATAGAAAAATCCTTCCTAATTTATATCTCTGTTATTGTTCAGTGGTTTGGCTGAAATTGTATAAGCTTTGCTGATTGAGTGCTAAAAATTGTTATGCAGATGGGCTTCCTTTCTTGACAAACTTGCCGAACTCGGATAACACAATTGATAAGCCTATGAAGCCAACAACAGATGAACTGATAAAGGTATTAGAGGATGTACACCTTGGATATTTATTGGCTCGTTTCAGTTTAGATTCCACACGTGAGTGGTCTAGTGTCCTTTCTTTGGGAGAACAGCAACGCCTTGCATTTGCTCGTCTTTTGCTTTCAAAGCCTCAATTGGCTTTACTGGATGAAGCTACAAGTGCACTTGATGAGGCCAATGAGGTACTGTTGAATTCCTAAGTCCTATAATAATATATATGGATATTTGATTCAAAACATATGCCCACATAACAAAATGTCTCCCCCCCTCAAGTAAAAAAAGAAAAAACAGGAAAAAAAAAAAAAAAAACTTTTCCAGACATCTGTGCAACATATTCAACATTCTCACTCATGCGTTAATATGGATGTGCCTATGTAATTACTAGATCTTAAGTTCATACATAAGAAGAAATACTTACTCTCTGAATAAGATCAGTGCAACTAATATCAAATGACTTTTCTTCCAAGTTCTTGTGAATTATTGTTGCATCCCTTGAAACACTATTATTCAGATTTAGAATATTTTTAGAATTATGTTTACATATATATAATGAGAATTAAATTAGGAGGATGTCCAATTTATTCTATAACATACATGATTTAATTTTAATAAATATTAAAACATAAAATTAAATATAATAAAGAATAAAAAATGGATGAAATGTATAGAAGATTGGGATATTTTTCTATATTCTCTCTCCCCTCACCTGTTCAATTCATCCTCTCTTTAAGAGTTGCTTCTACTCATTTCTCCACTTGTTATCTTCCATTTTTGAAGAAAAAAATGAAGGAAAACAAAAACTCATTGTTTCTACTTAAGTCTTTCTTATTATGTTCCATTTATGAAAAGGAAAAAGGTGACTCTCCCTCGCCTCACTTAACAGTGAAATATTAGTTTCATAATATATTCTTTTTGATACATGAGCTTTTACTGTTTCTCGTGCAAAAATATTTTTTTTCTTGCATATGCAGATAACGTTTGGAATATAAGAATTTGAATAATTATATATTATCTTTTTCTTTTTAAGTTCTTGTACTCTAACTAATTTAATTGTTCTTATATTTTTGTATCGAAATTCTTTTTATAAACATAAAATGAAATCTTAACTCATGTTTTTTTAATAAAGTGTGACTTATTTATCGTAGATTTCTTTTTTGTTAATTATGTCTCCTAAAATTTTAGTTTTAATTCAATTGTTGATGAGTTCAAGAATTTGAAGGAAGAAAGGAAAATGTGTGATTTTTTTTATAGCTATAGTTATAGTTATGTTAATTTAGGTACTCATTTTTGTTATATTAGTGATAATGATAATATATACAATTTTTGAGTATATTGTTTTGATTCCAAAATTATTAGTTAAGATCTATAGCTACTCGCTATATACCATTTGGATTAGGATCTAGAAAAGCATATAATATTAAATGATGCTTAGAAATAGAAAGAGCTTTTGGCTGAAAAGGTTTTATAGAACAGCTCCATAAAAACTAAACATATTAGAGTGATATTATAGAGGACTCCAAAAGAGTATATTGTTTTGAACATTGTCATTATTATACATTCCTTCAAAAGAGTATGATCATTGTCATTATTTTTGAACATTGTCATTATTATACATCCCTCCAAAAGAGCATGTTGTTGTGCTAATGTTCATTTTCTTGTACTTTTGTTTACAGGTTCATTTGTATCAAAAGATTGCAGCAGCAAACATGACATACGTCAGTGTTGGCCATCGGTCATCCTTGTATGATTACCATAGCAGGGTCTTAAGCATATCTACATATGATTCTAACAATGAACAACTAAATTGGTGCACTGGACCTACTAGTCCTGAGTCTTATCTAAAATTTACAAATCTCTGAACGTATGTGGCTTCAGAATTTCTTGCAATATGCTAATTTCCGTTTGAAGAGACACATGATTCAATTTCTTTAAGTAATATTTTGATGTATATGATGCCAATCTATAGATTTTCCCCTGGTACAACATGTTAGAATCTGTCCATTTTCTAATATAATCTATTAAGAATGTTATTGATTTAATTTCATTACTGTAAATATTCTGACCAATTAGATTACATGGGAAATGTTTTGGAAATTATGGAATCAACCTCTCTTATTTCCTTTGTTTTTTTTAATATGCCATTGAGACATTAATTTCCCTCTATAGGAGGGAATGAAATTTTGACTTGGATGCTAAGCCACCAGTCAAGAATAGTCCTCTGGGGTGCCAAAAACTCCATGTTCATGACATGGTCGGATAATCACTGGAAGAGATGATGTTCAATTTAACTCCATGTGCTACAATTTGTTTGGAACATAAGTTGAGTGCATCTATTACACTTCTTTTGTTACATTTAAATCTCATTATATTTTCCTAGTTGGTCCGTCATATTACTCCTTTCTTATGCATTTAAATCTCGTTATATGACAAGACCTATATATCTACAATAACTACTTCAACGACTAGAGGAGTATTAAATTTGCTCTCAAAGACAGAGATGTCTTGAGCATATTTAGGTGGTAAAACTTAAAGAATGACACCAACATGCTCTTCATGTGGAACAAGGTTAAGGTCATTAACAATGGTTTTAATATGAGCAAAAAACTCTCGCATCATTTTACCATCAAGAGACACAGAGTGAAGGTCAGTATGAAAATGATCTCTTTCATACAAAGATGAAAATATTCATGAATCAAGTCCCAAACTCGATAAGAATAGGTGGAACCAATAATAAAAGAGAGAATGTACTTAACAATGTTCATTGAAGCATTTCATATGAATTTTTGAAACATAATTTCCAAAACAAAACCTTTAAAATAAGACTTTTAAAACACTTTCTGAAACATATAAAATCTATTCTGAGTTGAGCTTTCTATAATAAAATTCCTGAAAGAAACCCAACAAAATTTCTGAAACAAACTTTCACAAACATATGATATCTTTTGGAATAAGCTTTTTAAGATCTATTTTCTGATAAATGTTTTCCATAACACATAAGTTACGTTCCAAAACAAATTTTTCAAAATAAAATTCCTAAGATGATAACTTATGGATTGAGCTTTTCAAAGTGAGTTTTTTCCATCACAAACTTTCTCTTCTTTCTCTCGAACTAGAGAGTGGAGGTGCAGCAGTGGTGATGGTGGTCGTAACTACAGTGGCATGGTGCAATAAGGGAGGGTATTTTGATCTTTTTGTGTTAGTATGAGGTGCACTTAGTGATAATGGGGTGGAGGAAGTCAAAGCCTTAATTTTTCTGCAAATTTTTCTCTCTGGTTCTATAGCTACCCCATTCCTCGTTCTGTGCGTGGCAACATGTGCATCACAAGAAATCCTACCGTACGGATAATTCTCCATAATAATAGTAATAATCTATGCGGCTCCAAATTTCTCTTCAATCATCGTAACAAAGAGAACAAAATCCTATACACTGTGACTTTTCAACACGACAAATTCGTAAGCTACTTAATTTTCAGGAGCCATAGACTCCCAGAATGTTGTGTGACTATTGGGTTTCAAGAATAAACATGGAGACCAAGCATTGATTATGCAGATATAATAGCTTTGGGTTAAATTAAGAATACCCAGAAAGGAAAAAAATGATCTTGCTGGCTCAACAAGCATGCCCTCTTTTCACCTTTTCCTCTAGCTACAAGTTCAAGCCTCCATTATCAAATCATAATGTTCAACACCATGTCGGTTTTGGCGTGTTTACCCCATTTTCTCAAGTGCCCATTTGCAGAGGAGGGCCTTACACGAGGGGGAATTGGGGCAAGTGTTCCTCTTCTTCTTCTGCTTCAGCACAGGCTCCATTGCCACCTGATCCTGATAAGGTATACTTGTTTTGTTGTTACTTTTTCTTTGGATAAACAATAAACTGTTTTGATCATATTCTTTATCATAGGTTGAAATTTATTGGAAATTAGAAAATATTAAATGGGTCTCCATGGTGATATTGTAATTTTCAATATATTTTAACCATTAGTAGGTAGAGATTGGATTAGAAAGAATGTGTTACCGTTAGATCTCATCTTTGGATTTTGAAAACGGTTTGGTCGATGAATAGTTTTGAAAAGTTTGAAAATTGTGTTGCAAGTGCAGGAATACAAGCAAGTGGAAAAAGACAATGATATTGTTGTTGCTGCAGAGGGTGACAGTCCTGATCTGCAGACACTTTTCAGAAGGTTCTGGAAGGTGGCAGCTCCTTACTGGACTTCAGATGACAAAGTGCAAGCAAGGTTGCAGCTTGCTGGTGTTTTTGCTCTCACTTTGGCTACTACGGGAATCAGTGTTGGCTTCAGTTTCTTGGGGAGAGACTTCTTCAATGCACTTGCTAGTAAGTTTCATGTGTGCTGGAAGTATGGCGGAAAAATAAGAAAGAGAAGAAGGAGAAACATAATACATTGGTATATTTTGAACTGAAAGCAAGGAATATGATATTTTATTAATCAATAACATTTACATTTATAATAATTGAAGGACCAGAACAGACTAACAAATTCAGTGATATGATTATTAGTGACTAAGATACGTGCTCCTCAAGTAAAAGTAGTAACTGACTGACTTCCTGTTCATGTAGTAAAACTGTCAATAACGGACTATTATGAAGATGTTTAGGAAACTTAAACAGAAATATGAATTCACACGCAATTAAGTGAAATACATAAAGCAAATATTTAACAATGTGTATATATGGACTCAGCTACCTTTGTTATGGACTCAGCTACCTTTGTTTATCTTCCATTTACCATCTACTTGGGCATGTAGTATTTACTTGTGTGTGAGATTTTCTGCTGTTTTTTTTTTTAGTTAGTTGTTTACTGTTGTATGAAGTGGAAACAAGGAGCTAAACGTTTTTATGTTTATTAATGTAAGACAAGGATCAAGAACAATTCACGAAGCAATTACTTTACTACCTGGGTGCCTTTGCTGGAGGAATCCCGGTGAGCACAATGCTGCACTTTCTTAGGTATAGCTCTGCTATACTTTGCTTTAATTCTTAGACTGATGTATACTGTCGTCTGATCCATCTTAAATCGAAAGAAACAAGAATGAATAAGAAAACTAACTCTAGCATTGCATGGTATATGGATTGCCTAGACGTGGATTTGAAAACCTTTCATGTTTTTATTTGTCATATGAGAACTTGGACAATACACATAAGTAATTTTCCTTCTTTGATTCTTTTGGTAATAGTCTCCTTAATCTGTGTCATTTCTTCTGAGTCTGCTTTTGTTATTGAAATGAACGGGTTTCTCGACATAGTATAGTGTACATGAATATTTTAGCTCAAATAAAGAGGGAAATAAAGTAGGAGCAATTTTGATTATATGAATATTTTAGCTCAAATAAAGAGGAAAAATAAAGTAAGGGAAATAAATGACTATTATTTGATAACAATTTTGATAAGGTTTTACTAAATCCACAATTGCCCTGACATTGTATGTCCTTCTGTTTCTCTTGTGAACGGTAACAAGATTTATGCATGTCTTCTGTGTTGTATTTTGTTTGTCATCCCATTTTTCAAATATTTTGCACATATTTCTAACCATGATCGTCATCTTATTGCAGTTTTTTGTATTGAGAGATTATGCAAGAGAAACTCTTTCTTTGAGATGGAGATCTTGGATGACAAGCTATTACATGGATCGCTATCTGAATAATCAGACTTTCTATAAAATTCAGTCACAGTCAATCATTGATAATCCAGACCAGCGAATTGTCGATGATCTAAGTTCTTTCACTGGGACATCCCTTGCTTTCTCCCTGACACTCTTTAATGCTGCTGTAGACTTAATCTCATTTAGTAACATCATGTTTGGAATCTATCCTCCACTTTTTGTTGTTCTTCTCGTATACTCAATTGGTGGGACAGCTATCAGTGTTTTCCTTGGAAGGGTAATGAAGTTTTGTATATTTTTAGCAATTGTTTAAATTGTCAGGGAAACTACCACCTATCCCCTAATAAGTGAATGGCCTTTAAGATGGTTCCCTTTTTATTAACTAGAAGTTTAAATTTTCAGGGACTTGTGAATTTAAATTTCCTGCAAGAGAAAAAGGAAGCAGACTTTCGGTATGGACTTGTACGTGTTCGGGAAAATGCTGAATCAATTGCATTCTATAGTGGTGAAGAAAGTGAAATGCAACTTCTTCTGCAGCGATTTAAAAGTGCTTTTGAAAATCTGACTGTGAGATATTTCTTCTTTATATTTACCATTTTTACTTTAAATTATTTTTGTACATTATGCTATCAGTATCTATATTAGGGCCAATGGATTTCCTGAGTTATGTTATATATATTTCTCACTCTTATATTCCTTGATATTTTACAATCATCATAACATAATCAGCATTTAATGTAAAGAATGCTTCTGTGTATGTTTTATTTTTCTTGATTGAAAAACTAGATCCCTATAATTATCTTGGCTTCAGTATATGTAGCTGACAGAATCAGTTTGAATCTATACAGCCATATGAGCAGACCTGATTTTGGGAATTAGGAAACTCTATTAAATACCAACTTAACCTTCTTGCAGCATTACTGATTTTTCTTTACTAAGTTTCGCAATGCAGTTTTATCCTCTAACTTGTCATACCTTAATGATGAATGACATCACTTTTATTTCTGTACAGCAATTGTTGATTGCTTCTAGAAATCTGGAGTTCTTCACCAATGGCTACCGCTATGTTATTCAAGTTCTTCCTGTCGCTGTTGTTGCCCCCATGTATTTCTCAGGAAAAATTGAGTTTGGTGTCATCAATCAGTCAGTTTCTGCTTTTAATCACATCCTTGGTGACTTTTCGCTCATTGTGTATCAGTTTCAAGCTATAAGTGCTTTTTCTGCAGTTATTAATCGGTTAGGTACATCATCCTTTTCCCCTTGTCTTTCCTGTTACATTTTAGTATATGTAAATATCATGAAGGATATGAGCATTAGTGAATGAACTATGAAGTTTTACTCGAGAGAAAAGGGAGAGCCATTTTGATAGAATTTATGGTTATGTTTGAATAAACGCAAATAAAAAATCCCAGAAAAGAAGAAAAAGAGTATTACAATATTTTATTTGTGAATCTACCAATGCCCTTATCTATTTTACTTTCCACCTTCCATTCTTCCTTTCTCTCCCTCTCATCCTTTTTTGCGCCGCAGCTCATTTTACAAGTAGATATAGTCTGATTTCTTTGTAGGATTTATCTGTTCCATCGGTTGTTTTATTTATGCATCTGAAGCTCTCTTTTATTCATTTATGTGTATGCCTGAGAGGCTCTTTTTGTTTTTCCCTTTGTATGTAATGAACACTACCAACTTTGCACAAGCAGGTGAATTCGATGATGTTTTGGACAGAAGCAGCTCCAACTCTCTTACTGATACGTTGGAAGACATACAAATTACATACAAAGGTTTTAGGAGTTCATCTGCATTGGAATCTAATGGCTCCATTCCACCAGAAAAATTTGGCACATTACTGGAGGTAGAAGATTTGATTCTGAAGACACCAAGTGAATCTACACTTATTAGAGACTTGTTATTGACGATCAAGGAAAGGGATAATTTACTGGTAAGACGTCCACTGAACCTGCTGATTGCAATTCTGGCCAAATGGTTCCTGAGCTTCCCACTAAGGCCCTTAAGGTCAAGACTTGAAGGCCCAAGTGCCTAAAAGTCTAGTTGTGGGGTATTGGTTGGAAGTTACGGAAGAGGGGTTGAGGAGTTAGTTATGGAGAGAGGTAATTAGCCTAGTTTGTTACATGGAATAGTGGGGCTAGAGAGGGGATACATTTTGGCTGCAAATTGTCTAGTTTAAGGCTGAGAGAGTCTCTTTGGCTAGGGGGCAATTATCCCTTTCTCTTTGTTTCCTTTTTTAACTGACATTAGTTGTACAATTACAGACTTCAGATAAGTCTACTCTTGTCATCATCTCTCACGAACAACATATGAAGAAGTTTAGGATTGTAAAGTTAATAAGACTGTAGGGCTATACAAATGCACTTTTTAATATAATCAATTTAACAGGTAATGGGACCAAGTGGAAGTGGAAAGACTTCTTTGTTAAGAGCTATGGCTGGTCTATGGAAAACTGGAACTGGAAAGATCACATACTACGTAAAAGGTGGAGAATATCTTGAGCAATCCCTTTGTTCAGATATGAAAACTCCAAATAATGCTCTTGACACATACGTAGCACATGGAAAATCCATAAGCAGAAAATCTGGAATCTTTTTCCTTCCGCAAAGACCGTATATGGTTTTGGGTACTCTTCGTCAACAATTGCTTTATCCAACTTGGGCCAATGATGTAGTTCCTGTGTCAGATAGTACAGAACAAACAAGTACGAGTTTCTTCCTCCCACATCTAAATGTATTGTTTTTGGACAGATGTCTTTTTTTTTGTGCTTTTAGTGTCTGCATCTCATTTGCTCTATTGCAATTCGGGAGACTTCAGACAAACAATACTACCGTAGTTGTTCTGGGCCTAGCCTAGCATAGCTGGTGCTGAAATGATGAGGAAATATTTCTCCTGCTGGAATGCCAAAAATGCTCTTGTTGTTTATTGGCCTAAGCTTTATAAAAGGAAGGCTTAATTTAAAAGATAATTTACGTATAGGAAATGTGAAATTATATGATTGTTAAGTACGAAGTATTATTAACTATGTTCTTTTGGACATGTAACCATAAACATTGACTTTTAGACAAGATGGTTATATCTTTTGTAAACTCTGCCTGCCCAAAAGTTGATCTAACAGTTAAGCAAGCCTGTAAAAGAAACATCTCTTGAAACTGAACTTTCATTAGCCTCACTAAAGGGAGCTGTAGCTGTCCAGAATGTTGCAAACATCCCTTTTAATTCCATTTTAGCTGTTAGTCGGACAGTTGATCTTGGTTGTTCTCCGGAAGATTAATCCCTTTTTTCATTAGGATCAACCCAGATCCATCCATCTACACATGTTGTGTATGTGTTTACCCTTTTAAATAGACTCTAGACTTTATAAGTAAAACTACACAATCAAAATGATCAATTCTGAACATAGACTTTTAGGTTGCAACAAGCTCCATTAGTTAAATTATAATTCATCTTTTTTTCTCAGGAGTAATTTTTTTTTTTCCATACTGTATTGAAGAATTGAGTTAATCGGATGGTAAATACTATTATCTAATTTGATTAAATAGAAAAGTCCTTCCTAATATATACCAACGTTATTTTGTTAGTAGTCTTGCTGGAAATTGTGAGCTTTGTTCATTGAGTGTTAAATATTGGTCTGCAGATGCACTTCCTTTCTTGACAAACTTGCCAAACTCGGAGGATGTCAATGATAAGCCAACAAAGCCAACAACAGATGAGCTGATAAAGGTCTTGGAGGAAGTCCGCCTTGGATATTTATTGGCTCGTTTCAGTTTGGATTCAACACAGGAATGGTCTAGTGTTCTTTCGTTGGGAGAGCAGCAACGCCTTGCATTTGCTCGTCTTTTGCTTTCAAAGCCTCAATTGGCTTTACTGGATGAATCTACAAGTGCACTTGATGAAGCCAATGAGGTAATGTTGGGTTCCAAGTTCACTTGAATTATGATATAGAAGGTTTTATTATTCAATAAATTGAGCACACTTCCCTGTATCATGCATTTGTTATATTTCATATAATATGGACATTTGACTTCAAATATTTCTATACAAAAGATGCTCTTCCCCCTCAAGAAAAAATTGTAAAACTTTTCATTTTCATACCTTTGTGCACCGTAGTCTACATTCTCATGCATGAACATGATTGTTCCTATGTGTTGGGTTCGAAAAATATAGAAAAGAAATTGAATTATAGAAGATTCTATACTCATAGAACACATCATATAATGTGTTTAAAAGAGTTTAACATGACTCAATATATAGTACTTGGGACAGAGGTAAACTCTCAAAAAATTGTTAAGATAAGTATTGTTTAGGAGTTTACAAGAGGTAGACTATTTCACATGCTAGACGATGACAACAAAATGTGCATTAACCACACAACCATGTTAATGCACCAAACACTCTTGGATTGGCCTAATCGATTGGTTTTCCACTCCATACCTCCATGAGAGTCTTAGAATTTAGAGCAGATAATGGACACCAATTTATTAGATATATGATAGTATTTGTAGCTTTACCTCAGAAGAACTTAGATAATCTATCTACCAAAAACATATACCTTACTTGCTCCACAATGGTTCTATTCATCCTTTTAGTAATACCATTTTGTTGAAGTGCACTAACAACTATTTTATGCCTCCTTATTCCTACTTTCGTTCATAACTCCTTAAACTGATCTGATACAAACTCCAATTCATGGTCAAATATATATATTTTAAGTTTGTTTACTGTTGATTCCTGATTATGTTGTGTCTGTCCTTAAATTTCTGAAAGCATCTTGTTTTGCTTTTTGAGATATAAATTCACTCATTAAGTAATCGTCCATGATAGTGAGGAAATAAGACCATTTACCATGACTCTGAGCTTGTGTTAGACATCAAAGATTTGCATGAATAGGCTCAATCAATCTATTATACCCATGCTTATTAGGCTCAAATTTCAACCTATAAGACTTTCCCAATATGCATTGATCACAAAACTCCAGCTCCTCATATTATCACCTCCTAGCAAATTTTGCTTACACAACTCCACCAAACCTCTTTCACTTACATGTCCCAGTCTTAGATGTCATACATTTGTCTAACTAGCCATAGGCGTATGTGCAATCAATATTGATTCATTTAGAATGTAAAGAACATTTATTTTTGTCCCCTTAACAACCAGAGACACTCCCTTTAAAATCTTTACAGTATCATGATCAATCTTTATTGTTAAACCCATTACATCAAACATACTAATTGAAAAGACATTTCTCAAGTTTTGAAACATATCTCACATCTTGTAACAACATATCCTGGTTGTCAAACATCTTTAATCTGATTGACCACATGCCTTCCACTTAACAGGCTGTTCCCAAGAAAGACTACATCTCTTTCTTGTAGTTAAGGTCTCAAATAACTCTTTCACGGGACGCTTGTGGTAAGTGCAACGTATGTCCATGACCTAGCTCCTCTATAAATTTGAAATTGAGGCCACCAACATTCTAGCAGACTCATAACTATCAGATGCAGACCACAATATTTCAACAATTCTCTTTGAAAATGAGCATTTATTTCCCTCTCATTTCTTTTCTTTTTTGAGCAATCTCTCTTGTGACAATTGTAGCACTTAGGCCCCATTTCTATCCTATCCTCTGATGAATGCTTTGATTGCTGTCATTTGGCTTCCCTTTTTTTCTTGTTCTTTGACTTTGACACACCCAAATCCAACCCATTATCATTTGCCTTAGACTCTTAAAATTTCTAAAGCTCCTTAGTACAAATTGAGGTCTAAACCTCCTCCAGAATAATGGTTGGTTTCTTCACAAACAACAAAGCATTCTTAAAATGCTCAAACATCTTGGGAAAAGCATTGAGAAGCAATAAATATTTATTTTCATCTTCGAGTTTCACTTTAATGTTTCCAAGATCATTCAATATCTTGTTAAAATCTGTTAATTGGTCTGCCATCATTCTTGATTCTATCATCTTGAATGAATACTATTGTGTACAATTACTCAAGTTTCATCCACATTGATACAATAGTTCTCTCCTTCACAACTTCCGTAAGTGCCTTATCTCAAAGATATAGAATTATGACACTTCTAGCTTTGTTGGAGTTTCCTAATTGTCTTATCTCCAAGAAACAAAATTATTGTATTTTTGGTTTTGTTAATCATGTTAGTCTTCTCCTCTAGAGAAAAAGTTGTTGACATGTTCGCCTCCCCTTTATCGCATCAACACATCTTTATCTCTGTAGTCTAGAGTCATTCTCACCAAAGAACTTCTCATTGTCAAACTTGATGATAATATTTCAATTCTTGACTTTTGAACAATATGGAAAAGACACACAATAATGAAAGAAAGAAACAAACTAAATTATAAAAGATTCTATACGTGGAGAGCACGTATCATACATGTTTAAAGGAGTTTAACATGACTCTATACATGAAAGTAGGGACTACAAAAAAACCATCAAAAAACAGTTAAGACAACTATCATCTATTAGTTTACAAGAGGTAGATGATCTAGCTATTAGACGCGTTAGATGATAACGACATATATGCATTAATCAACTGGACGATAGACGACCATCCAATCTTAACACTACTAGACTATCTAGTAAATAGTCTTATGTGATCTTCATACTGACGATTATGATTTTAGAATCAAAGCATCACACTATGGAATTACTAGTTACCGGCTCTTAGTAGAAACTCTAAGCTAACACACATAAGAAATTACTCTTGAAAAAAGTAACATTGCAGCTATTATCAAATGGTTTTTCATCAAATTTATTTGGATGTACTGTTGCATGAACTAACCCCTTCGAAACATTGTTATGCAGCCTTTTTAGATATAATTTACGACACTAATACAACCGGCTATATACATGTTTAGATTAGGCTATGTATATTTAGAAAAGCATAGTCAAAATGCTGCCGAGAGAACTTTTAGCTGAAAATTTGTTTTTATATAAAATTCGATAAACATACTAGAGTTACATTGTTAAGGGATCCAGAAGAATATGTTGTTTTGATACTTTTCATTATGATATGGAAAATGTTGGTTGGACAACTTGCTATTCTACACCTAGGAGAAAGGTGTAGGTATGATATATGATATCATGTGCTAGCAAGAGAGAAAAATAATCGATTTGGTAAAGTGTATGTAAAATAATAGTGTTCATGTATAACCCCTTTTACCATGTTGATGTTGTGTTGAAGTTCATTTTGCTATGCTTTGGCTTGCAGGTTCATTTGTACCAAAAGATTAGAGAAGCAAACATAACATATGTCAGCATTGGCCACCGGTCATCCTTGTATGGTTACCACGACAGGATCTTACGCATATCCACATTTGATTCTAACAATGAACAGCCAAATTGGTGCATTGAACCTACTAGACCCGAGTCCTCTTTAAAATTTACAAATCTATGAGCTTGCAGTGCTTACCATCTCAAGAAATACATGGTTCAATTGCATTGAACAATAATTTTGTTGTATATGATGTTAAGATGTAGATTCTATTCTATTATAGTCTATTAATAAATATAATTGATTTAATTTGACTACTGTAGATATTCTGTTTAGTTAACATATACCAAAAACTCCATATGGTGAACTTGTAAATTGGAGAATCAAACAAGGAAGAGAAAGTATGACCAAGTACATCACTTTGAAGAGGGTATGGTAAAACCTAGACGTCTACAATAGCCATGAGAGGAAATAACCTTTAAAGAAGCTAAATATCACATTGTATGAGGTTGAAGAAGTAGAATTTTCAATTCTTAATGGTAGGTTCAGATGGTGAACTTATGAGGTTGAAGAATATTGGAAGGAGGTCCCTACTTTCCACAGGAAGGGTGTTATAGAAGATATGCTTAAAGAGGAAAATAAGGGCAACGTAAGCCAATTAATTGTGTAGTTTCCGGAAACATTTTAGACAAATATATTCCAAAAATAAGTTACACCTAAAAAAACTCAGAAGAAAGAGAATCAAGTGACTTAAGAATTGTATAGCATGACCTTAGCATATTAAAAATAATATTGTAATATTGCTTAATTATTTCATTGCTTAATGTAAGATGATTATACTTTTAGAATTGTTATCTAGTTGCTGGTAATTTTTCTAAGTTTTAGAATAGTTTAGCTAATAGCTCCCATATACACTAAACAACTGAAGACTTTTCCCAAGTGTTTAATGATTGTTTGTAGTGTTTACTGTGAATGTGGAATCTCCAGCAATAAGAGGAGAGTTCATGGTTGGTGCATAACCATATAATGATTGAAATGGAGTCATTTATGTTGCCGCATGGAACATGGTTGGTGCAAGTCCATGTAAATGTGACTACTATGGGTTCTAAAGGAAGTCTTGTGAATATCTTCCTCCACCGTATGGATTTGTTTGTATCCAATTATGAGATCCAACTTTGTATGAAGTGTACGTTATAAAAGTTTATTTATAAATGAGTCTTCTTAACTCATATCTTATAAGGTCATATAGAGAGAAATTGTAATCTCCTTTCATTACGAGAGTTTTATTGTTGTTCCTTGTAAAAGAGAGAAGTAGAAATTCTTAAAAAAAGTTATTGCATTTTTTCCACATTTTTCTTATGAGTTTTCATTTTTTTCACTTTTATATTAGATATGTTATATGTTTGGAACTCAACAACGGTGTCAGAGGTAAAGGTTGTTGATTAATTTTTTTTTCCGCTAAAAGTTACTACATCCCATATTAAAAAAATGAAAACAAAGTATGAGATTCAAAAATTTAGTGGGAGTAACTTTTCCTCATGGAAATTGAAGATAAAAGCAATTATGAATAGAATTGTGTGGCTACAATTGAAGGTAGACCCAGTGGGATTAAAGATGAAAAATGAAAGGAGATGGATGACAATGCAGTTGTAAACTTGCACTTGGCACTAGCTGATTCAGTCTTGTCAAGTGTAGCAGAGAAAAACACAACAAAGGAAATTTGGGATGCTCTCACCAGATTATATGAGCCAAGTCATTTCTCAACAAGATATTCTTAAAGAGGAAACTTTATACTCTTCGAATGAATGAATCCACATCTGCAACAAATCACATTAACAAACTAAATACGCTATTTTCCAACTCTCATCGTTGGATAACAAAATAGCAGAAAATGAACGTACAGAGCTTATACTTCAAAGTTTACCAAATTCATATGATCAACCTAACTAATAATGTCTACAGAGCTTATACTTCAAAGTTTACCAAATTCATATGATCAACCTAACTAATAATGTCTTGGTTGATTATCTTTCCTTTGATGATATGGCTGTTGTGATTCTTGAAGAAGAATTCAAACAAAAAAATAAGGAAGATAGATTAGAGAGCTCAAAACAAGTAAATGTGTTGTTGGTGGGGGAGATCAATGGAGCGTGGTTCTAGTGAAAGTCAAGGTCAAAGTAGATCAAAGTCACGAGGAAGGAAGAGCTTTAGATGCTACAATTGTGGCATGAGAGAGCACTTGAAGAAAGATTGTCAGAACAAGAAGAGTATAGAAAAGGCTTCAAAAACATAAACTTCTCAAGGATGTGTTCTAAGTACCTCTGATGATAGAGAAATATTGTATGACAAAGAAAACATTGGTTCTAAAGGCAACAAACAACTCGCTGATGTTTGGATTGGATTCATGAGCAACTTGACACATGACTTTGCATCGTGATTGGTTTTATACTAATGAACCTGTCTTGGAAGGATTTGTGTTCATGGAAAATGATCATGCCTTAAAAATTGTTGGAGTGGGTACTATCAAAATAAAAATGTTTGATGGTTCTGTTCGAACACTTCAAGGGATAAGACATGCGAAGGGGTTGAAGAAGAATTTTTTGTCTATTGGACAACTAGATAACCTTGGTTGCAAGACCCATATTGAAGGTGGGATCTTGAAAGTTATTAAAGGTTTTGTTGTGGTAATAAAAGCAGAAAAGATTGTGACGAATCTATATATGCTTATAGGAGATACTTTGCAAGAAGTAGAGGCATTAGTTGCTTCAACAAACCAAGAAGAAACGACAATGATGTGGCATCGCAAACTGGGCCACATGTCAGAACACGGCCTAAAGATTCTTGTGAAACGTAATCTCATTTCCAAGTTCTAATCAATAAACTTACCATTTTGTGAGCATTGTGTTATTAGTAAACAACATAGACTGACATTCGTTAGATCGACTGCTCGGAGCAAGTACATATTGTAATCAATTCGTTCTGATGTATGGGAGTCACCAAAGATGTCCCTAGGAGGAGCAAAATATTTTGTATCATTTATTGATGACTATTAGGAGGCTATCGGTGTACCCAATCAAGAATAAGTCAGATGTGTTTCTGATACTCAAAGAATTCAAAGCAAGAGTAGAACTTGAATTCGAAAAAAAGATAATGTGCTTGAAGACTGACAATGGAGGAGAATATATAGATGGAGATTTCTCACATTTTTGCAAGCAAACGGGTATGTAGAGGCAATTCACAGTTGCATATACACTATAGCAAAATGGTGTAGCAGAGTGGATGAATAGAACTCTCCTAGAAAGAACTAGAGTTATGCTCAAAACTGCAAGGTTAGCGAAGCTTTTTTGGGGAGAAGCATTAAAGATTGCTTGTTACATAATGAATTGATCGCCATCTAATCCAATTGGTTTAAAGACACTAATTGAGATGTGGAATGACAAGCCAACTAATTATTCTTCTCTACATGTGTTTGGATGTCATGTGTACGTGTTGCACAACTCCCAAGAAAGAGCAATACTAGATCCAAGATCTAGGAAATGTATATTCTTAGGTCATGCTGACAGTGTTAAGGTATCACCTATGGGATCCCACTGCCTGCAAAGTAGTCATCGATAAAGATGTTGTATTTGCAGAAACTAAACTACAAAGTGAAGAAAGAAATGATAACACTGCTAAGAAAACTACTACAATTTTGATAGATGATAACTCTGGAGAAAATTATTCTTTTGAAGCAGAATGTGAGCACAATGAACAATTACTTGATGAGGCAAATGAGATCGAAGTGCGACGATCACCCCACCAGACAAGGAAGCCATCATGGCATTCAAACTATTATGGCAAGTCATGATGCATATTGTCTTCTAACAAAAGAAGGAGAGGCAACAACTTTTTTAGAGGCTATGTAAAATCCAAATGCTTCTATGTGAATGACAACAATGCAAGAAGAAATTGGGGCATTGCATAGGAATCATATTTTGGGAACTTATTGCACTTCCAACAGGCCGGAAAGCCATTGGTAACAAATGGGTTCACTAGATCAAGCGAGATAGTAATGATCAGGTAGAACAATATTGTGCAAGATTGGTTGTCAAGGAATATGCTAAAAAAGGTGTAGACTTTCATGAAATATTTTCTCCTATGATGAGATTAACTACTATTAGAGTAGTTCTAGCTATGTGTGTTGTATTTGATTTACATCTTGAGCAACCAAATGTAAAAATTGCTTTTCTTCATGGCAAACTTGAAGAAGAGATATATATACTCAAACCAGAAGGTTATAAGCAATAAGGAAAAGAAAACTTGGTTTGTAGGTTGACCAAATCTCTGTACGATCTAAAGCAGGCGCCAAGGTGTCGGTAAGAGATTTGATTCCTTTATTAACAGACTTAGTTCAGATCATTGTACTTACTACAAGAGGTTTGGTTATAACAATTTCATCATCTTGTTGTTGTATGTGGATGACATGTTGGTGGTAGGCCCCAACAAAGATCAAACCCAAGGATTGAAGGCTCAATTGGCTAGGGAGTTTGATATGAAGGACTTGGGACCAACAAACAAGATTTTAGGGATGCAAATTCACATTGATAGTAAGGATGGGAAGATTTAGCTATCTCAAAAGAATTATTTGAGAAAGATCTTACAGCGCTTCAACATGCAAGAATGTAAGTCAATTTCAACTCCATTTCTTATCAATTTTAAATTATCCTTAAGTATGTGCCCTAGTAGTGAAACAGAGAGGATGGAAATGTCTCAAGTACTATATACATTAGCGGTGGGAAGCCTTGTGTATGCCATGATCTGTACAATACCACATATTGCTCAATCAGTTGCATTAGTAAGTCGATTGATGGCAGATCTGGGTAAAGAGCATTGGAATGTGATTAAGAGAATCCAAAGATACATCAAAAGGGACCTTGAGTATTGCATTATGTTTTAGAGGCTTAGAGCTCATTATTAATGGATATGTTGATTCAGATTTTGCAAGTGATCTTGACAAATGAAGATCTACTACAGGCTATGTGTTTATACTTGCGAGAGGAGTTGTGAGCTGGCTATCTAAGTTATAGACTATTGTAGCTCTATCTACTATAGAAGATGAATATATCACAGCCACACAAGCGTTGAAGGAAGTTATTTGAATCCCAAGGTTAATGGAGGAACTCGGGCATAAACAACAAAAAAATTGATGTGTATTGTGACAATTAGAGTGTCTTGCATATTGCAAGGAATCTAGTTTTCAATTACAGGACAAAATACATTGATGTTCAATATCACTTTGTTTGGGAAGTCATAGAAGAAGAAAGTGTGGATATGCAGAAGATTCACACTAAAGATAACCTAACAGATGCCATGACAAAGTCAATCAACGCTAATAAGTTTGAATGGTGCAGATCTTCCTATGGCCTATCAGATACATGAGCAATTTGGAATCTTAAGATTTTGAAAATTTACCAAAACTATCTTTAAGTGGGAGATTGTAAAATTAGTAAAGCTATTTTGGTGAAAAGCTAATAAAATGAAAGGAGAGATTCAATCCTAGCTTATAGTCATAGAACTATGATGATGGAGAGAGAGACGACTTATCCACCTCTAATTGATGGATGACTTACGTTATAAAAGTGTATGTATAAATGAGCCTTCTTAACTCAAATCTTATAAGGTCATATAGACAGAAACTGTAACCTCACCTCCTTTTATTACGAGTGTTTTATTGTTATCTGACATAGAAATTCTTAAAGAAAGTTATTGCATTCTTTTCATATTTTTCTTATGAGTTTCTATTTTCTTCACTTTTATATTTTAAATATATTATAGGTCTGGACCCTAACCGTAAATAGTAAAAACATTCTTTTCAAATAAAAAATAAAAAATCTTTCGATTTAATTTTTTGGTGAAAAATAAATTTTAAATTTAATTAAAAAATAATTGTACATTTATATTTAAATTATATTAAAATTTGTTTATATTTTATAATTTAAAGAAATATTTTGAAGTTTATGTTTATGATTATTAGAAAATCAGTATTAAAATTAAAAATATTAAAATAAAAATTCTTATTTTTTGTTATTTTTTGGAATTTTACGATAAAAGATTATAAATCTTGAAAAGAGAAAATTAAAGAAAAAAAACTAATAAAAATTTAAACAAAGTAACTTAATTGTAAAAAAAAAAACTCGAAAATACAAATTTAGTAATTAAAAAAAGCAATGCAAGTAAATTTAAAGTAATATAATGAATTAGAAAAAAAATGTAAACGAATGTATAAATGTAAATGAGATTAATTAATAAAATGATTCAATTGTAAGTAAAATTAAATGTATAGTAAATTTAAATTGAAGTAAGGTAAATATGTAAAGAAATCAAATGTAAATTAAAGCATAAGAATGAAAGTAACTAGAGATGATAACATAAAGTAAGTAAAGAAATGCATGAAAGATAAAGATGGTGATAATATATAGAATAATTTATATAATTTATTTTTTAACACTTAATACTATTCTAAGTATCTGTTTGGTTTTCTCAACAAAAACATTAAAAGCGTAAAAAATGACGAAAATTTGAATATCAATATTTTAAATGAAAAATGAAATAAATTTTCGCACTTAACTTTCTTCAAAGTTTTAGGAAGAAAAAAATTTAACATAATTGATTATATTCAAATAAATAAATATATAAACAAGAATTTGTGTGATTCAATGACAAGTTGAAGAAAAATAGTGATAAAGATTAGAAGTTTTTAAATCACAAAGTTTTTTTTTTATTCAAAAATATATTAATTGAAATTTATTCTAGCTATGAGTAATGAGCAAAACTTAAATTTATAACTAAAAAACCATTCTTACAAGTTAAATGTAGAAATGAAAATTAAAGATGATTTTCAAACTTATTTACTCTTTAATTCTATATTAAATAGTTAGGAAACTTTAGTTATTATTGTCAACAATTCTTTCCAGTATAGAAGTTAGCTTCTATACTTTTCCATATTATTTGATAAATGAAGAGTTAAGATGATGCGAAAAAGACTCTAATAACTATTTGAAGCAACATTGTTGAAAGAAGAGATATTGTTAAATTTTTCAAAAAGATACTTTTTATTGTTATTATCTTCTAAAAAATTTTCACAAAGAGCAATTATTATTTTTTATCATTTAATCTTTTAAAATACACTTTGTTTGTCTACTAATATTTTTAGTGTTAGAAAAAAAATTCAACAAACCCTAAGTGTATTTTTATTAAGTGTTTACAATAAAGCATAAAACGTGTTTTTATAAACCATCAAATCAAACCAAGTACTTTGTGTATTTAACAAACACAAAATACATATAACTTCGTCTGATGGACAAAAAGTTTAGACAAAAGAGTAGTGTTAATCATTTATAGTATATGTTAAATATTTTAATGCTTATTTCATGTATGCAAAGAATGTTCTTGTTTTTATTCTTTCAAGAAGACCTCTTTGAGGTGTCAACATCAAGATCTCTTTAAGACCACACTTAAAGTTTCTCTATGCCAACAATTCCTCTTATATGTCAAGATAACTACTCTAAAATGACTTTCAACCATGCATGGTCCTTACTTTACTTTGTTTTAGGAAAAAACTATATAACCTAAGTCTGATAAGTGATGTCTGATAAGTGATGTGGTGTATGAAAGTGTTGCTTAAAGAAGAGATGTGCAATTAATGCTACATGAAGAGTATTTAATACATCTCAAACCTTGAACATGGACAAACACTAGATGAATAAGAGGAGCTTCTCTTTTGTCTCACAATGACTCCAAAATTATTTGCAATGATTCTTTGTCTTCTTAGCTTTATAAAAACAAGATCCCTACAAAGAAAAAAATGTTGATGACGAAAATATCTACAAAAGGCTCCCTTTGTCTTTAACAATCCTTTAAGATTTCAATTCGTGAAAAAGAACATTGTTTATGTTCATAGTAACTAAAAGAGTGTTTCATCTTGTATTTGTCCTAAGAATCTTTTCTCCTTTAGTGAGCGAAACCTATAATCTTTTAGATCACAACCTTGTGTAAACAAAGTGTTTTAGCTGGGAGTAGTTGGATTCAAAGAATAGTCATGCTTAGTCAAAAGTGGTTGTGTTCCAAATGGTACTAGTGTTTAACTAAGAGTAGTTGTGTTCCAACTTGTTGTTTAGCCAATAGTGGTTATGTTCCAGGCAACACTTGTTGTTTAACTATAAGTGATTCTGTTCAAACAATACTTGTAGTTTAGCAAGAAGTGGTTGAGTCTAAAATACATGCCTTGTAATTTCAGCATTAGTTTGAGCTAGTGAAACCTTGATCATGTTGATCAAGAACTATACTTAGTCTTAGTTATCATACGAACCAATGTGAAAATACCTTGTGTAATTTTCTCACAACTTCATATTTTTAGTGTTATTAATTTGCAACTAATCTAAGAAGGAAATTTTTGCAAAAATGTGCTTTGAAAGGTATTTTAGATAGTACGTTTGTCAAATTGAAGTAGTGTCATATGACTATTCATCAAACATAAGTTTTAACAAAACTTGTTTGATATTGTATTTGTCAAGTATATATTTTATTTGTTTAATCTATCGGACGAAGTTGCATGAAAACTTTCAAAAGATATTAATTATACAATTCAACCTTCATTTCTTTTTTATGTATTTAACTTGTTTTTACACTTGGGATTCAAGTGGATAATCTATTATGTTTGGGAGGAGATATTTTGCTGGGATCTTAAATAATTTCTTCCTCATATTGTCTTAATTTCCATGTCATAATTCTTCTATATCTTGAACAACATTCATATCTCTTTTTCATATGTTTTTCCTACGTAATATACAAGAGTCTTCTTTCCTATCGCTAACAACAACCATGCTCCCTCTAGTTAACATCCATCTTTTACACCAAACTAGTTTACCAAATCAGTTTCATCTAACTTCTATTCATGTGTATCTTAGATATTTGTCTTGTCTCTTTCAACACTAGCTTGTTGTTATTATAAAATTATTTTCCCAGAAAATACAATATTGCTTGTGACATGGTTACACATATTCATTATATCAAAATATCTCTTTTGATATGATGAGAAAGATCTTTTATGGAGTAACATAAAATGATGCATCAAAATCAACTATCCAAATATAATGTTTAACCAATTTTCTTTATTGATAAAAAAATATTTTCATCATTTGAGGTAACTTCAAATAATAACACCAACAATTTTAACTTCATAAATCTTTTTAATATGAACAAAGAAACTCTAAATAATAAATAATTTTAACTTCATAAATCTATTCAATGTGAGCAAAGAAAAAAATACATTATAAATAGGATTAGAACTAGTCTTTCTTTCTAAACAATGAACACTAAAAACATATTTCTATTTCTAAATTATCATGTCGTAATTCTTACAAAATATATGAAAACACAATATTATTTTTTGTGACAAAAATTACTAAAAAACTTTTTCACTAACTTATCTTTTTCTCTCAAAGAGAACTTTTGAATGGATGAAATAGAATAAGATGTCCAACTGTTACAAGTCTCCTCTATCTATAAAATAAAAGCCCCTTTTATTGTTGAAGAAATATGGCTCTTCATAAATGAAGAAATGTGACTTATTATCATTACGAAGAGAAATATGTCATGTAGTAGTTCTGAGAGATTTATGCCTCCTAGTATACATTAAGTTTAAAATAGGAAGAATTCCAACAAAGCTAAAGGTAAAAATCTATGGTGCTAAAAGTAAAATCTATTGTGTTGGAAGCAAGTAACCTACACTTCACGACAACTTCTAAATATTTATCATCACAACTTTTAAAAATTTATCATCACAACAACTTGTTGATGAACTGTAGATTAAAAAGTATTTACAAGACAACTGAATTTTTTATGAAAAAATTAATTGTTTGTAAATATATATAGAAAATAGGTTATATATTTAAAAGTAGAAAATAGCTTTACAGTAATTATTTTAAAACTTATATTAATAATAACTTTTTATTAGATGACAACGTAAAATTATTCTACAAAAAATATGAAATGCAGTACCACTCAAACTAACAACTTGTTACTAGTTTAAAAAATTTAAAATTAGCTTAATGGATAAAAACATTTTCATGCACATTTTTTTCAACACGTTTAGAAAACATATATGATGTCGGTTGAAGAGATAATCATTAACTAAAAAGCTAAGGGAAGTAAAGTTTCTTTTTGAATAATTAATTAGAAAGGAAAATCCGTTGATTTAGTTTTACATAAAGTTCAAACGACACGGAGTACAAAATACGAGAAACAATAGTCACTGCATTAAAATAAGTTATCTCACTTTTAAGAATCCATCATATAGTGGCAAACTAAATTTATTTTCCTAATGTTAAGTAGAATTTTTTCTATAAACAGTAAAAAAAAATTCAAAGAATAAAAATATTATATTAAAAAAAAAAGGGTGACACTCAATTGTTCAAATTTGTTGCTTTGCTTCTACAATGTATGATTGGACCATAATAGCTACAAAATCATGTGAATGAAGGATTATAATTGTAAAGTCTGATACCAGATTCTCAAAATAATTTTTATTTTTTGTCCTACTCACTTACACATTCACATGATGAAATATGATCAGAGAATGGTTTGTCAAATAAGAAAACAAATAACATGGCACTCTGCTTTCGGCCAATTGTCACATGACATTCAAATGATCCAACAAAGAATCTGCATGAGTCTATGTTCAACGTATGATCATTTTACATTATTCATGATGGTCATGCTGATCCTTTCTTTATTTGTTCAGAATCTCTCAGCACAGCACTTTTTGATGTTCAGAACAGTAGTACTAGTGTTGAAGTTAGAAACCTAGTGATGTATGGGTCCAAAATGCCTTCAGAAGAAAACAGTTTTTGGAAATTGTGCAATCTATTAGCAGCATGGATGGACCTGGTTTCCTAGAAAGAATCATCCTTTGCCAATTATTCAGACAAAAAAGATGTTATAATTTAACAGACATGTGTAATTTATATGTTTTGCAGTGTGATTCCAAAAGGGGACATTATTTTATCATTTTCTGTACATAAAACGGTGCAGCACCTTCAATCCTCCTTTTATAAGCCCACTGTAACCTTAAATTACACATTTTCTCATAAAAGTTGCTATTTTTTTAATATCTTCTCTTTTTTTAACTATTTTTTTTATATATTTATCATGTTTGAATTCTAAAAATGCAGACACATTTTCACTCCTGTTAACAACATAATGATTCAATGGAAATGACTTTTCTATTACTTACAAAGAGAGAAAAAGTAAAACATACGGTTTCTTATATATTGAAGTAAACTTGTAGAGTTTTATTTCTGTAGAAACTTTAGTTTATGGAATACATTTGAGACATTGTATATTCATTTTTGTGAAAAAATTTAACAAAACAGACTATTTTCCTTTTAGTGGTCTTGCAAGAAAACATTAAGCTTGCTTTACCATAACTTAATCAATGGTCTAGAACTTCATCTATTCATTTATATTCAAGAAACAGAATTTTATACAATACTTTGTCTTTCTTTCTGTGGAGTCATTTATTTCATCTCATTTCTCTGTAACTTTCTCTCCTGATTATATAATATGCTGTGAAGTGTTGCATAAATAACATTTCTCAAAATAAAAAGGATGAAAAATAAATTAAACCAAACAAAATTCAACTTCAATGTTTATCATAAGAGTTTACATTAATGGCCACTCAGAAAAGAAAGAAAACACTCAGTTGAAAGTAATCTTAATCTTACACCTTCAGCCTGTATACTAAGATGAAAAATCCTAAACAGCACTTAAAAGCCACCAAAGCCCAAATATTTGGCCTGATTAAGTGAAGTTTGGGCCAATATCTGACCAATGGGTGAAAGCAATGGTGGCTGCAACTGCCACACCATAGCACAACCGCACTAGGAAATACAAAAGCTGTTAGACTCAAAAATTGCTTCATGCTTAAGACAAGTCCCTATCTAAAAGACCTATCCACTCACTAACTGTACAAGCCACCGAGGACAAGAAAGAATGCCCTTGGATATTTTAGTTATACCATCATGATTATTAGCATGCACCAAACACTCACATGAAGACTAACAACTACCATCCACATACACACTATTGCCATTGGTATATACACCATTCAAGGAACCATTGCTTGCTTTGAAGCCCTTTACATTTTGGTGTGCTTTCAGTTTTGGTGAGTGTCTATTACACGTAGTCAACTTGGAGTAACCATTTGGCACCTTCCTCCTTGGTTCACATGCTGCTGCTATTAATCCTGTTTTGTCAATCAGGCACCAACATCATTTAGCTATATAAAGAACGTAACTGTTGATACAAGCCAACTTTACCCTTCCACATAGATTCCAAATATGATACTTTGACGTAAAAAATTAGATGAACTACAAGTTTTCAACTATCCAAGTTAAACATACAAACAAAAATTTGATTCATCAATAACAGACATGTGAAAATGCAAAATCAATATCTCATTGCATCAATTAGTAAATTTGAACTGAAAAAAGATGGGAAATGAGTCAAGAAAGTAAGGTACCTGAGAAGAGTGGAGAAGGTTTTCCTGGTCTGGACTTGAACTCAGGGTGAAACTGAACGCCAATATAAAAAGGATGGCTAGGCAATTCAACTATCTGCACTCATGCACGTAATTACAAAAATAATAGTTATTAATTTTGCACAAATCTTAATATCCACACCATGCACAATTTGAACTAAAGACTCACTTCCATGCGCCTCCCAGTTTCATCTTTGCCAACAAAAGATAGACCAGCAGTCTCTAGCTGTGATATCATTTCAGGATTAACCTGCATAGCATAACAATCATTCTTAGTGACAATGATTCCTCTTCAGCCATAAAGAAAGTTTCCCCTTACAAACACAATTTACCTCGTATCTATGTCGATGGCGCTCATCAATAAAGCTTACATTGCCATACCTGTAAAGAATTCCAAATTACAGAATCACAAGCATGCAATATCTATATATAATTGAGATCCAGAAGTTAGCATTTTGAATAAGTACTTTTATAACACGTGTGCTAAAATTTTCAATAAAATAGATCCAAGTATAGAAAGCACATTCAGTTTGGTTCTAAATTCTCACAATTTTGCAGATTTGCAGTCAGCAACTTCAAAGTAGGTTCTTCTTGAACCAAGTCGCATAGTTGCCCCCATATGAGTCTTTGAGCCCTATCCATAAAATACAAATCAGATTAACTAGGTTTTCAAAACGAATGATATTATTATCAACATATGAAGTAGATTAATATAAGAGAATATACTTCTGGCATAAATATGACACAAGGGGTCTTGGTTTCAGGATTAAATTCTGTGCTGGTGGCATCATGCAGACCGAGAACAGATCGCGCATACTCGATGACAGCAATTTGCATCCCCAAGCAAATGCCCAGAAATGGAATATTATGTTCTCGAGCATACTTAGCAGCAAGAATTTTCCCTTGCACACCTCTATCACCAAAACCTCCCGGAACTAGAACACCATCAGCACCCTGCAGAAGGAGTCCATTTACAGAAAACCAATAAATAATATATCATCATATGCAATTTAAACATGTATATCATCATTAAGATCTGAAAATGGAAGAAATATGTTCAGTCTAAATAGTAGGAATACCTTTAAAAGATTCCAAGCAGCTTTATATGCCTCAGGATCCTGCAGTAGTATATTAATCAATCATCAGAGGGTTGCATAAAGCAAAACCAAAAGATCAACTAAAATGCATGGTGCAGCAAAAAGATCAGTATTCACCTCTTTGAAAGTGGCTTCTTCAAGATCCCCAGCTGGAACCCAGTCCACAGTAAGTTTTCGGTTTCGAGCAACAGAAGCATGTAAAAGCGCCTGCACAAAAAAACAAGTACTTTGACTTATTGTATACCAGTTTAACAATATTGTTTCAGTATGCTTATTGAACAAAAAAGAAGTTGCAGAAAATGCAAATTTAGGAGTATATTACCTTCAGAACAGAAAGATATGCATCTGAAAGGCCAGTGTATTTTCCCACCATTGCAATTCTAACCTGTGAGGGGCGTAATAATGGTTGTGAACTCAACATTGGCCACTATTCAGATAAATCAATATCCATGCACACGTTATTTTTTTTTTTTTTCTTTATACAATACATATTTGAGATGTCTGACACTCACAGTTTCATCACATCTGTCATAAACTTTTGTCCTTGCAGTCCACTCCTTCAAATTAGGCTCTGCAGCAACACTGCAAATGATAAAGGAATTAGTTGAAAGACACAAACACTTTAACCAACAGCTACTACATAACCACATTTTTCAGAAAACCATAATGGATTAGAAATCTTATGGGGAAATGGAGGGGGCTAACACCAAAAAAGAATGAGTTTGTAAAACCAACCCTAGCAAGTTTAATGCTTTCAGGATCGCCTCATGTGCCTTCTGGTCCTATTTGTTAAGATAAATTCAAAGGAAAAAGTTTAGGATCTTGCATGAACTTAAACCACTTAAATGCAAAAGTATGAAATTCAACTTTAACAAAAAAATAAAAATAAAAAAGACTATCAAATCCATGAAATTAACAAATTAAACTTCATAAATATGGTTCCAGCAGTCCTGGAAAACAGTCACGGAGAAGAGTTTCAAGAAGACTATAGGATTACTTACTCTCATTAGCAAAGGAATATGCCAAATGTTTGGAACATCATGGAGAGTAAGGATGTTTGACAGCTGCAGATACAAAAGTTTGTTTTAAGAATACATTCAAGGGTTTTTTGGAAGAAAAGTCAAAGTTGTCATCGTTAATTTCTTATTACCGGCACATGACAAAATTGAGCAAGTTTTGCCTTGACATTATCATCAAGTTCCTGGTAAAAGGACAATACAAATAGAATTTTTAAATCATTATTACATTGACCACAGAATAAAAAATAACAAGAGAAGAAACACACCTTCGAACTGCGACAAGCAAGAAGATTAGGGGTCAAACCTAATCCTCTAAGTTGACGAACACTGTGCTGAGTTGGCTTTGTTTTCTACAGATAAGAAAAATTCAAATAAGTGTTGATCATACCACTTGAATTGTTCAACAACAATATTCCATTCAGTTTATCTAGGACCAACAAATTGAAACTCAGAATTCCAATTTTACACTCATCACTTGAATATGTTTTATTTCACATTTATGTCTAATAAAAAACACATTAAAAATGTCACACTGCTATACCGGTTCACCAACAACATGGAGAATAGGAACCAAGCTGACATGAACCAAACAGAAGTTGCCAGGGCCTACAAGAAAAGAGATAAAGATTAGCAAGAATGATTCAATAATGAAATTGAGATATATGAATCAATAGAATAGAGTATGAGATTTGAAGCATGACAAGCATTACCTACACGGTATGAAAACTGGCCAAGTGCTTCAATAAAAGGCATGGACTCAATATCCCCTGCATGAAAGAAAAGTCATCTTAAATTAATTGCTTTAAAATATAGCCGATCCCACCACCAACCAAGTGAAAAGAAGCTTGGTGGTTGTTTTAGAATATAGTTCTAGTGGGTTCACAGTACGGATAATATGAATATTATTTTTTCTCTCACTGTTTGCTAAATAGAAGTCATTTTCAATTTCTAGTTTTCAACTTCTACCAAACCCATGATCTTTAGAATTAAAATGGAAAAAAATTGAAAGGATATAGAAATATAATATTGAAAAAGTTCTATCTTGATATTGATTAAAAGTTTTCTCTGACTATTATTTACCTATGGTTCCACCCAATTCAATGACACAAACATCAGCTGGCCCTTCTTTCCCGTCAACTGGTATCTTTGCCACACGTTCTATCCACTCTTGGATAGCATCTGTTATGTGTGGAACTACCTAAAAATAAAGCAAAAAACAAAAAATGAAAATCAAGGCACCAACAACAATTACAAGTAGCTTCAAAGAGGAAGAAGAATCAGAGACTAAACATACCTGTACGGTCTTTCCAAGATAATCTCCTCTTCTCTCCTTCTCAATAACAGACTATGAACATCCAAAACAACACAATAAGAAACATCAGGCACACCTGTTGAAAAGTAAAGAAGAAACCATATAAAGGCAGTGTACTCACCTGATAAATTTTCCCAGTAGTGATATTATTGTCACGAGTTAATTTGATGTCCAAAAAACGCTCATAGTTTCCAAGATCAAGGTCAACCTTCCACCAACAAAAAAGAGAATAAAAATGGCAATCTAAAACTTCAGAGGAAAACAAATTGCAGAAAGTTTTGGCTGCACTTATGCAGTAAAATGAGAAAATAAAAAGAGCAGGGGAAAGCACATCATGAGTAGATTCATACAATAGCTTGTGGCATGTGACAGCAAAAGACTCACATACAATCTCAACCTTCCATTGAATTTCGAAGGAAAAAAAAAAAAAATCTTTGTTTACCTCTCCACCATCATCTAAGACGAAAACCTCCCCATGCTCGAAAGGAGACATTGTTCCCGCATCAGTGTTCAAGTAGGGGTCTGCAAATGATGGAAAAATTTTTAAAAAAATTAAAAAAAGGGAAAACTATATTCATTATTTTACATAAAATAGCAAACAGGATTTAATTATTTATAGGAGGGAAGAGAAACACTGCACAAAAATGAATTTACTTTCTTTAAATACAAAAGAAAACACTGAGGAGAAAGAAACACAATGCAGAAGAAACAAGAGTCCTCCAAAACAAGAGAAGAAAAACATGAAAGCAGTCATTTTGTAAACCAGAAACCATAAACCCCTTTTTCTTCAAAAAAAAAAAGCCATTTCCATTCAAAAAGAACCTCAAGTAGTCCAAGGAAGCAGACAAGTTGGCCATTGAGCAAGCCAATGAGATTTATTGATAGCAAAAAACAAAAACTGCATTCTCTTCCTGAATTAGGAAGAAGGGTAGAGAGACTTGAGTCCAAAGGAGAATAAGAACAAGAAAAATACCAATCTTGATAGAGGTAACTCTAAGACCACAGGCCTTGAGGATCAGGCCAATACTGCTGGCAGTGACTCCTTTCCCAAGTCCACTCACAACACCACCAGTCACCAACACATACTTCATTTTTCCCACCCTTTAAGTTGGTAAGTGAAACTAGTTCTCTGCTGCTTGTCCAATGCACAAAGCCAGAACAAAACCCTGAAAATGAGCACTATGAGAAGACAACAACCACCAAAACACAACCTAGGACCATAAAAACAGACACATACAAGTGTAGTTCCAATAATATCACCACTCAAGTACAAGCACCACTACTTATACTGAGAACCACTAACCCCTTTTAGCCCTCTGATAAAACTAAGAATGATGACAACAACAGTACAAGAAAGAAACAATGCAAGAGTGGAGGTTTCTAGTAAGTGGGGTGGTTCGGATAAGATAGCTAGATAGGCAACATGACATTACTACTACATACATAGATATCATAAGCAAAGGAAAATGGGAAAAAATAGAAAAAGGTGGGAACTTTGAAGAACCCCACAAGGGAGAGAATAATGAGGAACCTTGTTCACAATGACGGGGTTTACAAGGTTCTTCCTTTCACTGCTTTTCTGGGAACCAACCCCCTTTTGGCCCCAAAGCCTTTCTCTTTATAGCCCCCCAACAAAGAGAGGGAAACACCCTCTTGCAGCCTCTAAAAACGGCTCAATCAACCCACAAATGGGACAATAGTTGGAGGGATTGTGTTGTTAGGATAGTTATGTGTCTAATTATGTGTGTGACACAAAATGGGAGGAAAAACAAAGGGTATAAGCTTTGCACTTTGATCAAGATGAAGAAGATGCTTTTTGGCTTGCCTCTACGGTTAACAAGCATCAAAATGTACCCTCTTCTCTCTCCCTCTCTCTTTCTCTCTCTATGTCTCCTCTTCTTCCTGTTCTTCTTACAGGCGGCGGGTGAACATGGAAGATGGCTTCACCTTCCAACTTTAAAAAGAAGCAAAATCCATGCCCCCAAACAAAAAAACAAAAACTAAAATATAAATATAAAAATTGAAAATTTACTCCTCCTTTATTGGTCCTCAATGGATTAGGTAAATAAAATAAAATATACAAAAACGAGGGATCTTTCATTTTTGTTTTTGACGCAATCAAAAATCAACCAAAAATTAGGAACAGGGTGGTTGTTAGTTGCGATGATTCGGAGAAAAATTTGTGTCAGTGAGACCGTACCTAGTATTTTTTTTTTTGGACTTGGTCACTGCATTTCAGCAAAAGAAATACAAATTGTTAAAAATTATAATTAAAATTAAAATACCCATATTCAGAAAATTTATAACTTTTCGGTATTTTACAAAAATAGTAAATACCTTTTTCAGAGTTAATTACTTTCTTTTAACCTAACTCCTATTTTGTATCAGTAGCCTAACTTCCATTAGTGCAGTAAATGTTATTTTTTAATAGTTATTTATTTTAAAGATGGAGGTGGTAACTAGACAGCTTAGGAATGAGTTTTACTATTTCCATTTATTCAGTTAAATATGAGATGAAAAATTAAAATCTAACTTCATTCTTTAAAGTTGGGAAAATTCTAAATGATTCGTATCCTGTTTTAAAATAATTGTTTTAGTTATATATAATTTTAAAAATATTTGTTATTAAGTTATAATTGTATTTTAAGAATTAAATATTACAGTATATATATTCTCATACATTAGTATCATGTATAGGATATTGTATTTTACTTTCTTTTTTTTTTTATTTCCTACCTTCTAAAGCAATGAAAATTAAAAAGATAGTATATGTAAAGAGTGAAATGAAAAATGAAACTAATCTCTTAAATGGCTAATTTTACTACGAAATTATTTACCTAAATAACGAATGTACCTCCAATCAAGTACATTTCTGAATCCAAAAGGAGATTTACTGAAAAATGAAGATAAAATTTCTAAAAATAATATGAGACACGATTGTTTTTTTTTTTTCTGGAACACACTTTTACCTCTTACTACAAAAATAATTTGAATGATAGTAGGAAGAAGACTGAAACATTTATCATTTTAGAATCCTTGATTAATCACACAGTGAGTGTTGATTTTTCTGCACAATGAAAATCATTTTCACACTCATTTATTCATTCTCGATGCTGATCCTTCTTTCATTCCGCATTGCATTTTTGACCATTCGCATGGCAAAAAGAGAATAAATCTTAGTGCCACGTGTGTCTGATTATGCAGATGAACAAAACAAAGTCATTTGGCATGTTCCATTCAATATATAGAATTTAAAAACTAATTTTTTCATTGTTCTTTCATGATAAATTAGTAGGTGTATATATATACATAAGAAGTTCATTAATTTTTACTATAATTATTTTGTATAGTTTTTGTTGAAAATGAACCATGAATAAAATTGATAGCATTATGATTATTCCATTGATAAAGAGGTATATTCTAAGGGAAGTTTGAGTGATGGGAGAATGTAAAGAGCACCGTTAAATTAACGTTGGGATTTGCATGATCAGATTCTCCTTCCACCTCTTTTCACGGAGAAACTTTTCATTGGTTTCTTCCACAAAAGCAATCTCAAACCGTAGAATCAAAGATAAAAAGGTGTTGTTGTTCTTCCATTCTACGGTCATTCATTCACACCAGACAAGTCAGAGTTTTCAACAAAGGGGTATCACACACCAACACTTGGCACCCCAAATAATCAACCCTCTCAAAAACACTTTCTAGATAACTACCTTTTTATTCACAGTTATGTGTATAACAACAACTTTCACCCTGCTTTGGACAATATATATTTTCTCTTCTTATCAGCCTTCATTCTTTGTCATATATACACATTCATTTCACATTATATATTTTGTGTATGTGAATATTATTTTATATTTTTTCCCATAATGTATGATACACAACCTAAATAATAATCAACTAAGTTAGTCCTAGTCCATTTATAGCTATAGATTTCTTTATACATGATATTATATTTGATACTTTTGTGGGTTAAAGAGTTATGGTCGGTAAAAAGAGTCAACCCAATTTGTATTGGTGTTAATGGCTAAAATGGTAGTTAGTCTACCAAATTTTTCTATAATATATATATATATATATATATATATATATATATATATATTAAATACAACATAATTAATCAAATAAAAAATTATTAGTTCTGCATATTAAAAAGAGTAGTTTATTAAAATGATATAATTTATTGGTTAGATATTAGAAATCTTCTTTTTAATATTTGTTTCATTATATTTAATATAATCTAATATAGTCTCAGGTGGTTTAAGAATCCAAATCAAGATAGTATAAATATATTTTTACTTTTATTTTTTAATCCTCCTCTAATCTTTCAAAACGTTTTTTAAAAATAAAATCGTGACGGAATTAAATTTCAGAATAGATAATATCTTGAATGTGGTGATTGACTTTAACGATGTTATCTTAATAAATTTGAAGTCATATCTCAAATTGAAGTTAATTATATTATCTTAATATACTTGGAGCAGATAATATTAATTAATTATTGGTTTCATGTTATATTTAATTTTAAAAAAATATGATAAAGTAAATTATGGGGTAGAGAAAGAGAAACAAGTTGGGGGCACGAGGGTATTGGGTTTTGGTGGTGATGTTAATGGGAAGGTTGAAAAGGAAAGAGCATCATCCCCTGTGGTTGGTTACATTGTAGACCCTACTTTCCTTAGATTACGTTCATCTCCTTTGCTTATTTTACATTATCCCCAACTTAGGTTACATCTATCACCCTTTCTTTATCTTTCATACATTACGTTAAACAAATCTATATCCCTTTCCCTTCGGATTATAAACAAATCCATATCTTAGTTACTGTGTCTCAGACAGATCTTTTCTTCAACCCAAAGCTATATATAATTATATACTAAGTTTTATGGTCAGGAAAAAAGATGGTTAAAAATTTTACATTAATTAAAGATAATGTAAAATAATTGTAAATAAAATAAATTTTACTTACAAATCATGTATTAATTAAGTATCAGAGTTTATACCAACTAAAAATCACAATCTATATAGTAATGTTATATTATATATTATAAAAATGTTATCCAATTACCTACAAATATGTAAATATTTAATTTTATATATAAAAAATATTTTCGAGAAGATGTGTTAAAAATTTTACATTAATTAGATATAGAATAAATTACATTTTATAATATTAATTTCTCTTTTTAATTTTTCTAAGTATCTTCATACTTCTTGGACAGTAAACCTTGGAGTCATAAAAAAAATTGTATAGTTAATTCAAGGTCACAAGACTTTCTGTTTGTAAAATATTAGATGCATGCATTCGGTCGAGAGTCTTCTGAATTAGATTTTTCTTTTTCTTTCTGAGGAAAAAAAAGTTAATATCTTGGGATATACTTTTTCATAGTTATATTATCAGTACAAAATATCTAACAACTTTATCCATAAAATAATTTAAAATTATAACTTATCATCTTTGGTGAGATCTTTCTTTCTTATCGACTGTTTTTATTTCTCTAAACTAACTTAAGACTTTAATAGGAAACCAAGCTAAATACTGTATCAACAGTTTGATTTTGGGACTTATTAAAATAAAGAAAATTAGAAATCATGGAACTAAATTTGTGAGAGAAAAATTAAAGGCTTTATAAAATATACAATAAAAATTATATATTTTACACACATTTTTTTATATTAACTTAGTTTGAAATAGATGAATGTAAGAAGCAGATTAATATTTGTTATTAAAGCAGTTTTTGCCCCCCAATAGATATGTGTCCTTTTTAGAATAATAATTCAACCGTTTGTGTTTGTTAAGATAGGTTTGGTGTCACATGCACCATAGTTTCAGTTGGAAAATTGTAGCCATGGAAGTTATGAAATGAAATGGTCCAAGAAAGGAAGTTAAGGGTAAAAGGCATAAACATCAATAAATGTAGTAAAAAATGGAACCAAGTTGGTCAATCCCAAGGACCATTTTTGTCTTCATTGGACTGCACACCCCTATGTTGTTTTGTTTGTTTTTCTTATAATAACATAACACACAACAAAACAACAAACACAATCCACATGCAGCTGCTGCATTTTCTTGTGTTCTGCTTCTGACTCACATGTGAGTCTGCATTCCACTGCTCCTTTGCCATTTCCCTTCTTTTTTACTATTTTATATCAACTCATCGTTGCACCGAAAACTGAGCATCAAATTTAATTCATTCTTATTTCTCTCTCACTAAAATCTACATTTTATTCCTTTCATACTTACATATTTTATGAGATTCAATATTACCTAAAAAATAAATCTTTTCAATAAAAAAGAAGTTTTTTTATAGTTTATAAATGGGTGTAAACTTCACTTTATTAACCAATTTTATAAGATTGAATTAGATTTAAAATCCATTTTTTGATATGATATCAGAACTTATCTTAACAAAGTTGTTGGGTTGATTGGACTATCCACTACTAGTCGTTATCGGATCATCTGGAATAATTATTCGATGACTCTTATATATAAATTTTACATTCGAGTTGAAGAGTCTCAGCATGAGAGAGTGTGTTGTAGATCTCACATCGACTAAAAATGAAGTCTTTTAATAATTTATAAATATATGCAAACCTCATTGTAAATTGAATTAAGCTTCTTATATTTTACAAAAACACATCACTTGCCCTAGCCCTTTCATACATCATTTCAAATTTTATGAATAAAAATTGACAATTTTTAAAAAACGGGTTCGTGAATTTTGATATTACTAACCTGAAATTCAAAGTTTTTTAGTTCAAGTATGTTTAAGTATGTTTGTGTTGTTTACTCTCCTTAAAAACTTTACGAAAATGATGAAAACACACCTTGTGTTTTTTAATTATTTGTAGACTAAATCTTCTCATGTGATCTTACGTAACAAGATTGTGTAAAAACTTTACGCTGCTATTTCTTTTGCTTTTTCTTTTCAACTTATGCCATTCGCATAGTTTAATTGGATTCTATCTATATGCCTATGAAGAGACAAAATTTTAATATGACTGTTTGAGGCTGATAAAGTTTCATACAACCTCACGCATTTAATATTTATAAATAATTAATCTTAAAAAAATCACATAGTGTTATCATCAATAGATTTCTAGATAGACCATTTCCGTTGCAAATGGTGATATAAAATATAAGATTATGAATTTAAATAACCCACTGGATTATAAAACAAATTGTCTTAAGAATATTTTTTTCTATCAATTTATCTTAAAAACATATATTTCTATGAATGACTAAATAAAAAATTGTCAAGGTGTAAGTATTATAAGCCTCTTAGCGAAATAAAAATAAAAATAAAAATTAAGAACGATGTGACACATTAATATCCAAAATAAATAAATGAAAATATAATTTTTGCCATGAAAATGATCTTTAAGTACTAAGTCTAAACTTTTGTAGAAAAATATTACTAGAATTACAACTTTTAACGTACATTTTATTTGTTATGAGGTTTGAACTTAATAAAAAATAATTTAAGAATCCCAAATAGACAAGTTAACATTGACATAAAATTACAACCAAGATAAAAACTTTGACGATAAAAATATACTTTACATTATCTTTTCTTCCTTTATCTATGTCTGTTTTATAATGTTAAATTACTCACATATAAAAAAGAAAGGAAAAATGTTGTGATCTCTCTCAACATGTGCATTCATAATTCATATATGTTATCTTAACATGTGCATAAATATCCCTAACTCCACCAAATGGTACCAACTATTTCTAGGGATGCTTTTAAAAGATTTTGAATGAAATAAATAATATATTGGTACGTCAGACACATATATAATAGTAAATGCAGTATTTGTTTGATAAAAAAATATTAAACATGTCAACACTCATTATTGACTTAATGTCATCGAGCTATACCAAATTTCCATAAGAAATTGCATTTCCTTCATGTGAGAGTGACAAGGAAAGATAGCATTGTGTGTGTATCATGCCATTGAATTGGAGCATCACATGGTTCACTCATTATTAATTTCTCCTCCCAATCACTTTCTTTCTATCTACAAAATTTGAATTCAAAATTTTGCTTTAGGTGCCTAATCCAATAAAATTCAACAAGAGAAAATGGTTTATAATATAAAATAAATGTATGTCACCTTTTTTAAGAAGTGATGTGATTACTAATAACTTTTTGAATTTGACAATGAGTTTGTTTGAATAATTTCTTTATAAATATTTTTTGTGAACAAATGAGAAGAAAAAAAGATTTCTTCCTGAGTTGAAAAATAGTTTCATACATAAGTTAATTTGTAGAAATACTTCCATATAGTTTTTGTTTAGTTTATGAATAAACAAAGTTAGTTTATGAAAAAAATCTATTTGTTTTTTATTTTTTCTATAAATGATTATGAAAATCTAGTGTAAGTATTTTTTTATTTCTTTTACATAGTTTTTCAATAGAAACTATAGGTATTTTTTTTTTTTTACTATAAACAATCTTACTCATGTTGGATCACTATATTCAACAACATTCTCATTTTAAATATTTAACATAATTATCTACTTAATACTTAAACATAAGATCATTATTTATGATAGAAAATCTCGCACTAATTGATCTACGCTCATAGAAATCAGGAATTTATTTAGTCCTATTAGATGTGTACTTTATGTAATAATATTTTATATTACATAAGTTGAATGAATTTTTTTTTTCAAATAATTAATGTAATACTCAATCTATTCTTTTATCAAATGACAATGTATTTTTTTGTCTATTACAAAAAGTTCAAGCGACAATATTATTTTAATTATAATCTACATTATATAATTATGCTATATATTGATATGTAATATCGGATTTATAAAACTAAATACAAGTTTTAAAAAAATAATTAGAAAGATATTTAACCTCGTCACTTGGATCAATAATATCATTTATTATGGTATCAAGATATAATAGAAAATTAAGGAGAATAATAACAAACTAACATGAAATAATTTTAAATCAAAAATTGAATTACTTTAAAATTCTCTTAATGAATCTTTAGATACATTTTCTTCACAAGCATTCAAGTTCATATCACATTTTATTCCTCAATCAAGGAATTATAATTTCTAAAAAAATCTTATTATAACAAACTAACACCCAACTCATGAATCAAAGCCTATTGATATATCAACTACATTTGAATGCAATTAGGTCATGTCATTATGTGTACTTTACTAATTTTTTTTCAAGAACTTGCATCAATTTCTTAGCACCTTATATCTTAATTTATATTATTTCTCATGAATAAAAGTTTTTTAACAGTCAGCAACAATCGAATCCAATTAGGATACTTCGTTGCACATACCCTACAAAGATTTTGCAAGAACTTATTTTAGTTGCCCACCATTTGATATCTTAACCAACATGATTTAAACTATCAATGAATATCCTTTCTTTCAGTGATAGGATCTCTTACTTAATAATACAACAAGAACTTGGTGAGACTATCATCTTAGGTATTTGTCTTTTTCTCATCCAATCCAATTATCACATGTCCCAATTTAATTCATTTATTAATTATATAACTCGTACAATTCATAAAGAACAATCCATCAATCATATATCTAATGTCAACCATAATTCATTCAATATATATTTTAATATTCTTTTCATCATTTTATTTTATCATTCTATATCAATTACTAACCTGTGATTTTTCATGTATTTCATTTTCAATGAACCATTCCACAACATAAATAATTAAATATCATAGTCGATATAAACAATTTATCATATTACTTTCATTACTACATAATACTTATACTATTATTCTTTTCATAACAAATTCACTCTACTCTACATATTAGTTGATTCACTTTTTTTAATATGCCTTTTTCTCAAGGGAAATTCATTGGGAAAATTTTAACCATTGCTTTAAAAGATATGTTAACTCTAAAGGGGGTTGAATAGAGCTTTGAAAAAAGGTGAGACAATAAAATAATTAAAATTTTATACTAGTAAACCCTAATACTAGACTATCTCCAGTTTTTCTTTATAATTGTAATGGGTTTCACTAATTAAACTTGAACACAAGTATTACACATTGTCACTTTTGACTCGTATTCATACCAACAATATCAATCAAATTACAATCAGTCTAAACAATTGTCTAGAATTGGACACCCCAAACTCAACTCAAATCGCTTTCAATTTATGAATAAAGTAATAAGCATATGTATTTTACCCTAAGGTTCATCATACAACTAATTCCTATAACTCTATCATTACCTAGATTGATATAAAAGTCACAATGTACAAAATTTTGAAACAAAATAATTGTAAAAATTTTATACCAAACAATAATCAAGAATCAAAAATCCGTAGATGCTAAATCATATTCCAAACAACAAATAAACTAATAATCATGTGTCTTCTACCCTAAGGTTCATACAACCAATTCCCATCAACTTGATTGAAATAAAGTCATAATGTACAACAATATGAAATGAAATAGATGTATGCCTCAAATTACATGGTTCTCGATTTTTGTAACAATGCATACCTAAATACACAAAATTGTTTAAGTCATAACTTCTGCTACAAAACTTCACTATAAGTTATTTTTTAACCTAACTCTAGGTTTTAATACTCAAGGAATCCATTTCTAACCTCTAAACTACCAAACTCAAATTCTACATTGTTATACACGTACATGGCAGTTACAAATTTCATACATTAAATTTATAAACTTAAATGGTCAAGAAAGTTCTCCTTGCCTCAAAGAAGTTTTGGATGTAGAAATCACAAAACAATGATGATAAAGAAAATATCACAAGAGAATGAAGGCATGTAAATTTTAATAAAAGGGTGATAAGAATGTTAAACAATCACAAAAATAAAAGAATGAAGAATAAGCACCCTTCTAACAGTGTTACTCTAAGCCTAACCCTGTATGGAATCCTAACACTAACCAAAAAAAGAAAAGAAGAAGAGAAAACTCACATGTTCGTGCTCCCAAAGCTTTGGTCGAAAACTTGGAGAGCAAAAAGAAATGAAATAGCCAAGTATGGAGGGGCATTTATAAGTGAGGAGATCTCTTAGAATGGAAAAAGTTGTTGGAGAAAAAAAGACATAAAGTGCAACAAAATTGGAGGTGTTAGTGGCACACACAGGGAAGGAGAGAGAAGAAAAAGCTAAAGTATTCATGTTACCTTAGACCCACAAGCTTAGTAGATAGGTTAACTTTCTCTTTCATGCCTTTTCTCCTTTCTTGATTGAAATACTCTATAACAAATGAGTGTGTTTGATTATTCTACTATTGCTAATGACACTCTTTTCTTAGCCCAATGAGCCCAACAACACATGGCATGTTCTACACATTTTTATGCTTTAATAATTATTAAATTACATTTTTCATATTTTAATTAATATTGTTGTTTAATTTTATCTTAGTCTTTCGATAGTCTTAAATTACACTAAAAGAGAAACTTAGAAACTTTAAGACAACATAAGAATTAAACAAATCACTCAATTAATTCAAATAAGGCTTTCTACATACATATATACAAACACTACATCCAAAAATAGGATATTACAATTGATGTATTTTATATTTTGTCTTGTTTTTGTGTAGAGCCTAGTCTTCATTTTAGAACATATAATTGCTTACACACTTGATTAGACTATGTATAACTTTGTCCAATACTTCAAGTTTCACTTTCTAAGCTTGTATAAATTTTAATGCTTCGTTTAACATTGTCTGAACTGTTGGAACAACTGGCTCTAAGAGGGGATTTGAATAGAGTATGTAAAATCTCTTTTCAACAAACTAGACTAGACTATCTAACTCAAACACAACAAATAGAACAACAACGATTTATACTGGTCCACCAGAAAATGTGGGTTAAGTTTAGGTCTCCCTTAAACAGACAACTTAAGATGTTCCACTAAACAAACTAATTATTTATAATGAGTACACGAAACTCTCTAAGTTGACAAAAGTACACCAACCTCTCCAGGTTACAAATGAGTACACCAAGCACTTTCGACTTTAATTGTCACAATCTCCCCCTGAGATAAAGACCACTCAAGATACAAAGAAATGCTCTAAGAGATAGCACAATTAAAGCTTACAAGGGTAAAACTTCACACATTGAAGAATTACAAAGTTTTTCTCACAATTTAATATACTAGATGCTCTACTTGATAAAAACAATATATTTTTCTAAATAGATGTTGCATGTGGCTTATACTTCTTATTTTATCTTCAATAGTTCTTCTTCGTTCTCTTTATATAGGCTTTTAAAGGTAACTGTTGATCTTTAGATTTTGAGAAATACTTAAAACCTTTGAGAGAGATATACTTCTGTGTGAACAACTTTTCATTAGAGCATTTCTTTGAAATTCTTTGGATTGTATTGTCTTCATTAAGGTAGATTTCCTGAATTTGAGAATCTTGTTGATTCTGGTGTGATTCAGGTGTTATTGTTCCTCATATTTTTGTGTGTTTAGGTGAATGTTGTACGGGCACGGTGTGATAATAAATGGGAGTGGAAATTTAGCTGCGAGAGAAGTTGGTTTGAATGGGAAAAACCAATAGTTGAGAAGTTTTTACAACAGGTGTAGACCTGTTTGTTGAAGAGGGATTTAGAGGATGAATAGGCTTTGAAGGAAGAGGAAAATGAATTGTATTCACTAAGGTCAACTTATAGTAAGCTAAGGCATGGAACGAGTGGGGAAGATGAAAAATTATATAGTAAATTCTAGAAAATCAAGGCATTGCCTATCACATCATTTTGTGCCTCGAGGGTTCTTTTAGATAAGTTACCACATATAAGAACCTGTTAAAAATAGGTTCAATGGTGAATAACATGTGTGTTATTTGCCAGGTACAAGAACAAACAATAAATCAACTATTTTTCATGTGTAAGGAGGTTAATAAGATTTGGTATTTGTTTGACTTGTGGATAGGAGTACAATCAATCCATCACTACAAGGTTAAGTAACATTTCCAAAGTTTTGAGATAAGAGAGGTAGGCCTTAAGTGCAACAATGTGTGGAGAATAGTGTGGATGGGTATAGTTTAGAAAATATGGACATTTAGACACAATGTTACCTTTAGGAATAAGACGTTCGATGCAAGGGAGGTGTTTGCATTAGTACAAAATAAAACTTGAACATGGACAACTAAGAAGTATGGAAAAGCTAATTTTACCTATTCAGATTGATGTTTGAATATGGTATTATGCTTAAAGTCAATAAACTGATTTTGTTTATAATCTGGTGGATTCTTTAATGCTAAGGATGCATATATGTGTTTGTTTGTTAGAGGTAATCTAAGTAGTGGAGATGGTTTGATGGCCTAAAATATGTATTAATAGTTAGGGGGTAGTTTTTGGTTGTACGGGATACAAATTCTAGCACTGCACAAAATGACTTCTTATGACCTCATGTGAAGAGGGTATAATACAACTTTTTATTTTGGAACTCCTAAAGTTGAAGAAATTCTCAATTGATGCATTATCATAGTACTTTGATTGAAATACACAACCTAGAAAAGTGGATGAATCTACGAATGAATGGATTACTAGAAACTCTTGCTACTAACCATTATCAGGCTATGAATGAATGGATTACTAGAATCTACGAATGAATGGATTACTAGAAACTCTTGCTACTAACCATTATCAGGCTACGAATGAATGGATTACTAGAATCTACGAATGAATGGATTACTAGTAAGCCATTATACCCTACAGGCTATTAACACTCTCCAAATAACCATTAGGTCAAGCCACTACTGTAGAGCAACATCAAATTTTGGGACTTTGAAGTTAGAAAATGACAAACTAAAACAACAAGAATGGTCATACAATTTTACAACAAGTATGCTATCTATATATATATATATATATATATATATATTTTTTTTGAGTTGGGCCAGTTGTCAACACCCAATTTCGTCCGGGCAAATAAAAATTATTTTTTGCAAATATAAAAAAGGAAAAAAAATAAAATAAAAGAATAAAAATAAGAAATTAAAACTTTTTAACATGTGTCGTTTAGTT
>Ga0099824_1000164_pt1 | contig 60813 bp, 26 predicted proteins | sample SiratrowhiteBW_FD_76837 | JGI IMG/M metagenome (GOLD analysis project Ga0099824, IMG submission 76837) | Root nodule microbial communities of legume samples collected from California, USA - Siratro white BW | ecosystem: Host-associated > Plants > Roots > Nodule | place: USA: California... | reverse complement strand
TCATTGTTTGAGATCTCTCTGATGTTCCCCCTACTCGATATTAGATGTTTGGACTTATCCTTATCTTTTTTCTTAGATTCACTGTTAATCTCAACCCACAAACCCAATGCCTTAAGGTTTTTGGTTGAAGGTGATGTCATTCTCTTATGTGGGTCTGTCTCAGTTTTTATTGTTTGAGATATCTCTAGTGTTTCCCCCTACTCGATATTAGATATTTGGACTTACCCTTATCCTTTTTCTTAGATTCACTCTTAATCTAATCTAAGTCTTTGATCAAATGTTTGTCTTTGGTAATAGTCAATTTAATACAAATATTTTGAAAAATAATAGGTTCATATATGTATGTGATATATATCCTACGATGTATAGTTTCATGTGTGATTTATATGATAAAATTTATAAATATTGAAATAAATGAAAATCTCTTAAAATATATGAATAGTAGTAAATAGTAGTAGTAAATATAATATTCTATCAACATTGACAAAATATTTACATAAAACAAACTCACAAATATTTATATTAACCGTCTTAAAAAATTACTATCATTATCATTAACATATAAGATAGGATGATGATCGCAATAAAGTTTTATACTTTTTCTTGTTCTCGTCCATTAACTTATTAATCATGCTAGTTTTATTTAAAATGCACCTATGTAATTATATTATTCAATATAAAATATTATACCAGCAAGTTGGTCTGTATGGTATATTTATTTGTGAATTACTTCTCATATATTTCAAAAATTCTAAATTAAATACTCACATTTAGATTTGATTATATAATCAATATTCAATCATTTAATAATCATCATTCAATTCACTGTATTTATTCATTTGAACTAAAATAAAATAAAAAAATTCATTTTCTTAATAAGTAAGTTTTAAAACTTACATAAAATCTTTTAAAATTACATTATCAAATTTATCTATTTGATAAAATAAATTATATTATGAACTAGTTTTACGTAAGATAAAGTTTTTACATAGATATTATCTATTTAAATTTTTATCTATTTATATTATAAACTAGTTTTATCTCTTAAAAAAATTCTCGTATTGGAACTATATATTTATAAATGATGTAAGATTTATTTTCTTTATTTATTCTTATTAGATATACGAGTATTTGTTATATCATAATAATGAAAAACAATTTTAAAAATCATTTATAATAAATATCAATTTAATACTTTGGTTGAAAAATCCAATACAAACATAATTATTTTTATTGGTATGTGAATAATTATTAGAAATATTATATTAAGAGTAGGGGGAGTTGGAGTTCTAAATTACAGTACTTACATCTTTAATTAGATTATTAAAAGCAATTACGAAAAATCACGAGGTGCAAATATAATTTACTAAAAAATTGTATATATATATATATATATATATATATATATAATTTATGTATATATTATATATAATTTAATAAAATTAATATTAGCAGCATAACCACTCACTTTAAAATTTGAATTCTACCTAAAATTTTTCATTGTTTCACAATTCAAATATAAAAAATATCATTTTAACTAAATTTAATTCAGTCAATTAAGAATAATGAAATAAATTATTATGTATTTTAATTCACATTTCAATTATTATATTAAATATATTTTATAAATTAAATTTAATAAATAGTAAGAAAAATATTTAATTTGTATGCATAAATATGCATTAAATTTGTAATGATTACTTTTATTTCATAATAATAACATTTTACTATAAAATTAAGTTAAAAACATATATTTAATAACTGAAATTATCATTACATTTAAATTTAATAAATATATCATATTTAATTATTATAATAATTAATATTATATAAGAAAAATACCAGTACTTTTATATCAATACTGAATAGTAAAATTGATTAAAATGTTATTTTAATACTTGTGTGGTCCTAGTAGCCGTTAAAGTTAAAACTTAATTTATAACCATAGTTTTGTGTCTAATCTTTTCTTGCAACAATCCAAGCATAAAACTTATAATATTTTAAACTGTCAAATAGAAATAATAATAATATACAATAAATTATTATTATATAACAAAGAGGGATAAGTAATCTAAAAATGAATAATTTGAAGAGATATTTTTACTTTTAATATTTTGAACAACATTTAATTCAGTCAAAAAAATAATAATAATAATATAATAACGTGTGGTCATATAATGAAAAGAGAAAAGTGTAAACTTTTATAAGTTCAAAGAAGAAAGTTTAAGTTAAATATCGAATAAATATTTTATTCTTTAGAAAGTTTTAAAGTTATATATAATATAAAATTATTTATTTATTTTAAATATTTTATTTCTGTGAAATATAAATTTTTGACTTTTTATATCTATTTTTCATTTTTCTTTTTATTATAATATACAATTTAGGATATAGTTAAGTAATTCGACTTCATATCGTATTTTAGATTTTAAATTTCCTATATTTACATTGCATCGGATAATGAAAAACCTTAGTTCTCTTAAGTTTTATCTATAATATGAAAATAAGATTTAATACTATTTTGTATAATTCAAAAAACATTATTCAATAATAATTTCACTATATATACATCTATAGTTAATAGAAACATTCAATTCAAATCATGACATAACATTTTATTTCTATCCTCCTAACATTGTTTTTTAATTTACTAGTGTAAGTAACATTTCACATAATTCAATTATTCACATATTTCATCTAAGTTAATTTTTTTTTATAAAATTACTAACAACACACCATCATTATTTTAGTTTTATTTGTATTAAACATTATATTAATTTTCTCTATACTCTCATGATATAATTTAAATTTTAATGTTAGTTTCTATAATTTTCCGACAACATCTTGCTCAATCTTCTAAAAAGGAAAGTTAAACAAAATTTAAAAATATTCTATATTATTCACGGAAAATAAACTTAACAAATAAATACATCACTTAAGCTTAAATTAACATACATTGAGATTTTTTTTTTCAACTAATCATACGTGTATATAATAGAATCATTGAATAATTATAAAAAAAAAATTAGATGATTTATGCTTTTAGAAAGATACTAAATCTCCTTTTGTATTCTCAGCTTAACAGTAAAAATAACTGGAAAAAAACATGTAAGCTAATAATTGGATCAGTTGGATGGTACCCATTATGACAGTGAATGTTTTTATCTCTTACATAACCTGACTAAATAAATAAAATGCATTCTACTTTAAAATTTAAATTTAAAATATAAAAAAATTCTAACACTTGTCCACTAATATAAAACTTAAATACAATAATATAACGATATTATGAAATATACACTAATATTTTTTATTGGATCATAAAATATTATACTTTTAGCATAAAGGGTTGTTAGAATTTGAACGTTATAACTTCTACTCCATAAGAAACTTATAGTTACATAGTTTTTCTAACCAAACTTTAACATATGTACATGAATAATATATTATTTTTTGGTGTTTTTGTTTTATTCCTTAAGAATTTTATCATTAGAAAATTTATTATCATAATACATTGGATTAGGAAATAAATTATCAAAACAAGATAGATGTCTTCAAATACAAATACAATAATTGACAAACCTTCATTATTAAAACATCCAAATTACATGTAAACTTTGTCCTATCTCTTGAAAGAATAACATTTGATAATAATTTCCAGAATACAAAACATCATTCCAAATGGATTTTTTATATTATGAAAGAATAACAGAATTGAAAGGAAGCACAGTACACACTTCATAGTTTCAGTTTCTCTTTATGTTTTTACATCTCATAAAAATGGATAAGATGTATTTTTTACTTTAAATTCTAAATTAAAAATATGCTACTCTTATGAATGCATACTTATATTGATTTGAGTTTACATTGAAATATTTGTTCTAAAAAATAAAATAAAATAAAAGAAAAAATAAATTCTAAATTAGGCAAGTGCGGTAGAGCGCAGTAAGGAGCGCACATGAGTGACCGTTGAGAGAAAAATAGAAGAAGAGAGAAGCTCACCACAAAATGCCAAATTCAACACCCAATCATTGTCTTCACATTCACACTTTTGTCTTTTTTTTTTTCTTCTAAATTATTCTAGTTAAACTAAATTAGTATTAATAATAAAGAAGTAATATTTTTAATATTAAAATATATTTATTATCATATAAACAAAATTAATATTTTAAATATGCAATTTTACAAGAGTTACATTGTAGAAATTAAAGTTGGTTAAGAATATTACAGGAAAATATATATTTTATTACAAAACTCATTAATAAATAAACTATAAATGATCCCCTACTAAATTTCTAACGTCCGAATAATTTTTAACCGTTTAATATAAAATAAATAAATCTTAAATATTAAACCTGGTGTCTACTGTATACATCAAAATTATTATTATTTAGTATAAAAAATATTTGCATATATGACCGTATGACTAAAATTTGAAACAGTTTCTAATAAATTGTCTCCAATCAATTTTAAATTTTGTACGTACACCAGTCATTAAATTAAAAATCTAGTGGATTTGGGTACTTGTAATCCTATATTTCAACTTAATTAAATATCAAACTCATAATTTTTTACATCTAATAACTAAATCTCGAAGGATTTAGAATCATTTTTATTCCATCACTTAATAAATAAACTATAAAAATAAAATATTTTCAAACTAACAAAAAATATTTACTAAAAATGAAACTTTTTTTTTCTAACCCAGCTACATTCTTCAAATGGAAGTTGTTTAGTATTCTATTAAATGAAAAACAATTTGATAAAGAAAAACTGTTAAAATTTCCATATATGATTATCCAATTTAAGAACATAAAAGATTTAGTTTACACGTAATTCCCTAGACACATGTGTAATGAAAAACATAAACATTAGACAGAATTTATCAATTTTAATCAATCATGCTAATGATAATTATTACAATTTTAATATAAATACCATATTTACCTTAAAGTAAAGACAGAGAAAGGTAAGATAGTAAAGTGTAATTGTAATGGTGGTTTGAAAAAAGAGGAAGAAGGGTTGGCTGCGGCAACACGCTTCTCCACATGGGAAGCATATTATTACCGTTATTAAGATTTCGGACAGAGAGACAACGTAGAGAAAATGGAAAAAAAAAATAAATAAATAAAGTAATGGTGGTGCCAGCCAAACGATCCAACGGTCATTAGTGACTAGCCGTTGAGTTTTGAAAACTGGTCTCACAAACAAATACCCCATGGTTTCAGTCTTTCAGTGTGGTCTTAGTAGTGTCACTGTTAATAAGTGTAGAGTACCCTACCCTCTTCCATTTCCTCCTATATTACATGCCCTTCTCCTTCTTCTTCTAGGATTGTGGGTGGGTGGTTGCTTCTTTCTTTGGGTTCATCAACAATGGTGATATCAAATGAGAACAGATCTAAACCAGTCAACCCCACAAGTTTTCAAGGTATTAAGTGAAGGTTTCGGTTTCAATGTTGAGGAAAGATTGAAGATTTAATGATAATAACAACATGGGTAGTGAGATTTTTTTTTTATTTATTAATTTTTTTTTGTGGGTGTTGTGATAGGAGGGATGAATTGTGGGGGAAACAGAAAGGTGGGGCAGAACAGAAGGGCGTTGAGCGTGATCAATCAGGATCTGGTGGCGGAAGGGAGACCTTACCCTTGTGTTGTTAACAAGAGAGCATTGGCAGAGTAATTTTCTTTTTGTGTTTTTTTTTTCTACTGGGTTTTCTTTTTCTTGTGATTTCTCAGTTTTATGTTTGTGATGTTGATGGTGTGGTTTTCACTTTGTGGGGGCGTGCAGAAAACAAGATGTTTGTGAGAAGAAGCAAGCGGATCCGGTGCATCGACCCATCACAAGGTTTGAGGATGTGGTCCTTTAGTTTGATTTCGAGTTTTATTTAGGGATGGATGAAAAAAGTGAAATCAAGTGTTTGAATTTTGAAATTGAAGTGCTTTTCAATGAGTGTAGTATATAGCCCTGTTTGATTTCTTAGTAGAGGGAAGAAATCGATTAGTGATTAATGAGACTGTTATGTTCTTTATATTTAGACACAAGTTTCAATGTAACGGATTGTTGCTGTTCATGTTGGTTTACTTTTTTAGGAGGTTTGCTGCACAGATTGCTAGCACACAGCAAAATCGTGCTGAGGTACTTTTATGATGAACTTTGATGCTTTGCACATTGCACATATCCTTTGACAATTTGAAAGTTGAAACTGAGATTTGAGTGGTGGGGACAATTTGAACAGGGAACCAAGAGGTCAAACTTGGGAAATTCGAATTCGAATGGATTTGGAGAGGTTATATTTGTTGATGATGAACACAAGCCAACGGAGGACCAACCAGTGCCAATGTCTTTAGAACAGACAGAGCCAATGCATAGTGAATTAGATCAGATGGTATTCTATAATGTCACTTCACTTCTATTTATTTTGTTTATGTCACACAAATCCATTTCAAAATTAGTTAGTGATGGTGCAACAATTGGCCTGGTAGGAGGAAGTTGAGATGGAGGATATAATTGATGAGACTGTTTTGGACATTGATGTATGTGACGCCAATAATCCCCTTGCAGTGGTGGATTATATTGAAGATCTTTACGCCTACTACAGAAAAACGGAGGTAAATTTGGAAATGACTAGTTTGAATTTGGTACACTTTTCTCACTGTTTCAAAACTTTTTAACTTTAAATGGGGATATTGTCTGAATTATAATTTGTCAGTTGAACTTTTGAGAGTACTGCATTCAAAGTCTTACACCCATTGTCCTAATTTCTCATCCTATTCCCCCAAAAGTTGCATTTTCTGCTAAAGCAAGATTATTTGACAGCTAAACTAACATGGGAATGCATTTCTATTGAATTTTGATAACTAATGGCACTTGCTGCATTGCAGGGTACTAGCTGTGTCTCGCCCAATTACATGACACAGCAATTTGACATTAATGAAAGGATGAGGGCTATACTAATTGACTGGCTTATTGAGGTAAACCAAATGAGCTCCCTTAATAAATGCTACAATGATCCTTATGGATTTTGTTTTGTTTTCATGCAATTTTAAATTCCCTAATAGTGTGATATGTTTGTTTTGATCCTTCAGGTGCACGACAAATTTGATCTCATGCACGAGACATTGTTTCTTACTGTTAATCTTATAGACAGATTTTTGGCAAAGCAGACAGTGGTAAGAAAGAAGCTTCAGTTGGTTGGACTAGTTGCAATGCTTTTGGCATGCAAGTACGAAGAAGTTTCAGTTCCTGTAGTGGGGGATCTGATTCTCATATCAGACAAAGCATACACAAGGAAGGAAGTTCTGGAAATGGTAGATTTGTTTGCCTCGTTGACACAACCTTTAAAAGTTCTGCTTTTGTGTAGCTGAACTAATTGAGTTTCTTCATTGTAAACTATGCAGGAGAAGCTGATGGTCAACACATTGCAGTTTAACATGTCTGTGCCAACAGCATATGTTTTTGTGAAAAGATTCCTAAAGGCTGCTCAAGCAGACAGAAAGGTCAGTATTTCACATATTTCTGCCAAATATTTCCATGTTCTGAGTTTCCAAGCATGCACTAACTTGTTCACTTTATTCCTCACAATGAAACAGCTTGAGCTGCTGGCTTTCTTCCTTGTAGAGCTATCTCTAGTAGAATATGAGATGCTGAAGTACCCTCCATCCTTACTAGCAGCAGCTGCTGTTTATACAGCTCAATGCTCCATTTATGGCTTCAAACAATGGAGCAAAACATGTGAATGGCACTCCAATTACTCAGAAGATCAGCTATTGTAAGTGCTCTATAATTTTATGTTCCAATTACCCAATAAAATGGTATGCTAGATACTGATGTTTGTGTGCTTAATAATATGCCACTGACAGAGAGTGCTCTACATCAATGGTTGATTTTCATCAGAAGGCTGGGAATGGGAAACTGACTGGGGTACATAGGAAGTACTGTTCATCTAAATTTAACTACACTGCAAAATGTGAACCGGCACGTTTTCTTCTGGAGAACTCGTTGTAGCAGGCCATGTATAGCCACTAACAAACATCATGATGATACACTTGACTTTCATAATTGGGGGGGCCATTTGGCGGCTAATGCATGCATGCACATGAATGTGAGCAACTTTGGTTGCACTTATATATTGTGTCTCAAGTGTTGGGGTTTGTCTTATGTATTTTGTTGTTGTTCTACTACTCATGTTATTTTTCCATCCTTTTTTACTTTTCTGTTATGTTCTAAGTGAACAGAACACACTTGAGTCGTCTGTATTTCTCTTGTTCCCATTGAACAAAATAATGGAAACGATGACATAGAAACAACTTCATTAATTCAACAAGTATTTGATCACTTGTTTTTGTTTATTTTTGCCCTTTTCTCTACCACCCTCTAAGCATACAACAAATGGAGCTTTTTGTTTTGAAAGTGGCACAAATTCACCATGCAACTCTATTAAAAATCTTGATAGAAATAGATTTTGTTGTCCTGTTAAAGAACTCAAGAAAATGAACTTGAAAAATAATCAAGTGATGATTATATGTGTTGTTGCTTAAGTCATACAAACAAATGAGTAAGTGGTTTGATAGTAATTCGTTATCCCTTGATATGTCTCACCCACATAAAATTCATTACATACCCTGAAATGTGGAAAACACACAACAATTCTCTTATAATATAACAATGGACATTTCAAATTTATTAATACAATATTTTTATATAATATTTTAATCATATTATTGTTAAGTAATATAAATATTTTATGTTATTAACGTTTCTTAAACATATTATATATAAGTGAAACTTCAAATTACTATCTAATAATATAAGAATGGTTACAAAGATTAAAAAAATGAAAAAAAAAAAAACTCTAGAAATAATAAAAGATATAAGAAGAAGTAAGAATTATCTAATTTAATATTTGTAACTATAAATTTAAAAAAAAAATTGTAATATTATTAGGCTAAATAAACTGGTGAAGAAAAAAATATAGGATACAAGAGTAAACAGAGCAATGAACTATAAAAAAATTTAACCTAACACTTCTAATCCTAATTTTAGTGTATTACTCCAATTAATAAAAAAAACATTTATAATTTTTATGCTTACTCTAATTCTTCATTGAAATATCTCTAATCTTATTATGTTATTTTATGATTATAATTATTTGGTAGGATGTATGTCCCTAACAACAATTAATTTAATTATCTTATGTTAATTATAACTATAATTGTTTGGTGACGTGTCCATAAGCTGGTATTCTCTAAATTATATTATGTTTTTGTTATTTATGACTATAGTTATTAATAGGATGTTTTTTACCTTATCTGATTCAATTATTTTACTATATTTATAACTATTAATTGAAGCGTATTTACTCTCGTTTTAAATTGAGTTTATTGTAATCATAATCTCCTATAATAGTGATTACTGATTTTTATAAAATTTGAAAAAGATTTAATAAATAAATAAAATAAAGATTTAAATTTGTTTATAATTAAAAGGTTTGATATGACATCCACTAATCTACATTTTTATACACTAAGAAAAAATATTTTTTAATACAAAGTTGTTGCAACTTTCATGACTTGGTTTCTGCAAAACTGACCCTGAAATAAATGCTTTCTTTAATGTTTCATTGACCCTTGTGCTCCACCTATGGTCAAAAACGACAAACCCCATCCACATTTTTCAACCAATCCTCTTTCAAAACGAATTTTAAATTTGGAGCACCAAGTTAAACTACGAGGCATGATGTTATGTTACCTACCCCAAACCTTTCATCATCATACAAGTTGCATCACAAAACTAAAGACGTTGAAATATGATAAAAAAAAATCACACAAGAATATACATACATATATAGAGATTAAACTATTTTATATGATTGATGAAGTTATTTTTTAATCATTTTTTTTTGCATATTATGCATATTAAAATTTACATAAATAAGATTTATTGTTATATTAAACACATGAATTGAAAATTATTTAACTTTTAAAAAATGGTAAAGGTTCAAGTAATTTTATTTAATTAAATTGACATAATTTAAAATTTTGTAAATTGTATAGGTTTCATATAATCAGTAAAATAAAACATATCTAAAGAATTAACTTCATCAAATATTACGTCTAAAAGTAACATTTTCTACTACTACAAGTATGATATCAATATGATTTGATACAATTCTCTTGATTAATTATGAGACTGAATTTTAATATTTGTTAAGTAAAATCAAAATTAGATGTTCGTTCCCAGATCTAACACGTGGGAGATATTTTTATGACATATGTAAGAGACATCAAGATAGAGAAAATCGACACTTTTTGTACGGAAACAAACATTATTCATTTAAGTAATTTCTTAAATAATAATTTCATTTAAGTATTTTTGAAATATTGAACATTCATTTTGGAATCGTTAAAAATTAATATATTTTATTAAAACTTATAAAATAATTTAAACATTTTTGTTAATTTCCTCATTATTTATTTATCATACATCTAAAAGAAATTACTCTTTTCAAACACAACTAAAATAATAAAACTATTTAAATATTATGAAATATTAAGGGTATTGTTTGATTTAGTTTTTTTTTTTTTTAATTTTTACAAATAGTTTTAATAATCAATATTAAATAACTCCTTTTGAGAATAAGTTGGAAAAGATATATTGTTTGACAGTTTTATTCTTAAAAACTGTTTTTCAGATTAATTTGTTTCTGAATCCTAAATCATAAATATGGAAACTTTTTTTTATTAATAAAAAAATATTTTATCAATTCTATTATTTAGTTTATAAAAGTAAAAAAAAAAAAACTGTTTTAACAAAAATAGTTATTAAAGAAGTTTTTTTAGTTTTTAAAAGCTAAAATTCTTAAAACTGTTTTGAAGGATATTGAGCGAACAAGTTCTAAACATTCAACATTTTAGATTTTAAAGTAATATATTTTATTAAAATTTGGAAATCGATCTAAAGATTTTAAATATTAAATTATTAACTAAAAAATTTCATAGCTCTATGCCTATGAGATTTATTTAAAAAAAAAAAAAAAAAAAAAAAAAAAAAAAAAAAAAAATTTTTTGAAAAAAAAAAAAAAAAAAAAAAAAAAAAAAATCAATGCAAAACATAATGTTCACAGAGGAACAGGTGCTTGACATAGTAGATAAAACCAGCATAACAAATGAAAAACAACATGGAAGCATCTATGAATTCATACTTTACAAATTGCACGCTCGAAGTACTCAATAGCCTCCTCATTTACATGCTTCAGCAATAGACTCCGTCCCATCAAAACTAAAGCTCGAACATATTCAGGGTCCTTATCAAGGGCTAGTCTGTAAATGCAACTCAATGCAATGCATCGTCAACCACAGATAAAGCTTAAAAATATAAATGGTCTCCTATCCAATTTTTCTTCCCTTATCTGAACAAACTAAAAATGAAAAAACAACTTACTTTAGTAAGGGAATTGCACTTTCTTTATCATCACTGGATAAAAATGAAACTGCAAGCTGTAAACAATCGAACCATAAAATAATCATATTATAAACGCCAATCTGACTTTAATGATATATCACACGTCATATATTCTCATGTTCCTACTCACTCACAGCAGTCAGTTCTTTAGGCGACATCTCCTCTATAGGTACTCTATGCCACTTTTCAGGTGAACTCAGAGGACCTTTTTCTGGAGAAAGAGCTTCCTTAATAGCTTCTGTTGGAATATTATCTTGTAACCTTGGTGAAGGAGCTGTTTTAGAAGCACCAATTTTCTCAGTGGCTACCTTTTGACTATTCTTGTCTTGTAACCCCAACATTGCAAGGACAGCAGGATGTCTCAGGGCTATTTGCTGCAAAGTTTATTGTTTGTTGGATCAACTTTAAGCGTTAGTAGAATAGTGGTTCAAACTAAAATAAACTAAAGATGCACAAGGTTTCCCTACTTACCTGAATGAGGGTAAATGAACTATTGGTAACCCAATAGAACTGGCTCCCCTGCAAAGAGTATATTAGAGTAGACTGTTATTAGAGCCTTCAAGATGAGAAAGAATAAGTTTACCATAAAATATAGTTGGTACGAAAAATGAGACATACAATAGGAATGCAGCAGTGAAGTGATATTTACTAGTCTCATAGAAAATGATTACTAAAAATTATAACTGAAAATTCCGTCTTATCTGTGACCAGGGAAATTAACCTACTAATGTGAGTTCAGAAATTGTGACCACAACATATACAAAAATAAATTATAGGTTTCATCAATCTTCAGCAATCACACCTCCAGTGTCTAAAGATATCTTCCATGTCATGTCATTTAGAAAGAAGATACATCAAGAGTGCAGTTTTATCATAAAAATACAGTGACTTCTGTATTTTTCTTTTACTTTTATTTCTCTTTTGAATGGTCGATTCTATAATTTTAACCTGTCAGAATGCACTATAAAAGATGTCACCTAGCCCATAAAAAGAGAGTTTAAAGACAAAGTGCAGTTTGACCGAAAAAATGCTGCCAATAACAAAATGTCATAGTTAGAGAGAAAAAAATGGTATCCTACATTATCATCCAGCAACACACAACACTCAAGGATTAAAGTTACCTGAGGAATGCAAAAGCCCACAAAAGCTAAAGGCACTGTTAGAAAGTCCAAGTATCGCTTATAATACTGCAACAACAAACGCATCCCTCAGTTAACAATGGGTTTACTTTATTTCAATGCAGTTACCAAACAATATTCTTAAACAGTTCGTTAAATGAAACGAAAAGATTCATATCATAGGAAATGTATGACAATAAATATCAAGTATCAACACCACTTTTTCCCAAGAAGATGTGATACAATAGTAAGTCATTAGAAGTACCGAGAAGTTATACTCACTTTGGCTAATAAGTCAAAAATATTCCTTGTCTCTGCAACCACAGGTTTCCGAAAGGATATCTGATAAATCAATTAACACAAATTAGTACACATTCTATGCCTGACTCATCCCTGGCCCCTTGCAAAACGAAAGAGAGAATTAAGGTACAAAAGTATACACCAAACAAGTGCCAAACAGAAAGCAAGACATCCTACAATACATTAATCAATGATCTGACTATGTCTTATTAGCACATGAAATATTTGGGACTGTCTAGTTTCAAAAATTGTTTTCTGCTTTCATTTTTCTGTTTCACTTTTAATTACAAAATTGTCACATTGTTTTTCTTTTGTTTATGTTCAAAAAATTGTAAAAAAAATAAGTGTTTTTTTTTTAATTAAAAGTGAAAAGAAGCACTATCTAAAACCAAACGACCTTAGTTATTAACCTATTATACTTTATGTTATGTTATTTTATGGTTAACACCTTAAAGTCAAGCAATGTAGCTTGTTTAATCAATGAGATAAAAAGTTAAAGTTTGATTCATTATTATAGGAAGATAATTGAGCCAGTACGCCAACAATACATATCAGATTGTGACTTGATAAATCATTTTCCATTAACCAGTTGATTTGGATCCATCAACTTTGCCAGCCATTTTGGTTTTGGTAGGTCTACCTTTATTATATCAACCAGCCCAAAATATCTAATTTAGACACTTAAATCAACTACATCCAACCCTTACCAAGAGGTTTCTGCCACAGCAGAATGATAAAATGTGATTCATCTATGTAATAAAACAAAATATTTGTCTTGTTAAAATGAATCACTCTACTACACATCAGCATGAACATGAGCGTATGACAACACAAGGTAACTCTACAAACATGATTTTCAGGTTATATCCCTTGTATACATGGATTCATACTCCATTACCTGAACATTGATGTAGTGCAAACCAGCAATCAGAAAAGGAAAGATGAACCCCGAATAACCGTGAGAGAGTTCTGTTAAATTTTGGAACCATAAAGCACCACCCTGCAACATATTTAACAAGTTTAAATGTTCAGCATGAGTTTCTGTGTGCATATGATGCTTGTTCCTGTCAACACTCAACACTTCTGTTGAAATTGAGGTTTTAGGAATAGAGAGAGGAACAGTGAAATTAAATTGATATTAGGTTAAATGTATTACAATTGATTTGTTCATAAAACCAAGACTATGTCATCTTATTTATGCTAATCACAATCTGTTAAGAGTCTCACATTGAGTAGGATAAACTAATTCATGTGGTAATTAAGCATTGATGCTCTACCACCTAAATGAACTAGTCTTTTGAGTTAGACTCTTTTTTTGTGCTTAAGTCCTAACAATTGGTGTTTTGGTTGATAGTTGGGTTACGAAAGAGCTATCTAGAGGATGAATTAAGCCGTTAATTAATACTAATAAATGAGTGAAGTCGGTCTCAAAGAGAAAAGGGCTACCACTAGGTCAGTATCGATAGAGTGAACTACCGGCTCTTAAAGGGAGTGACAATGTTATAAATTAAGTAGGATAAACTACTTGATGCGGTAATTAGGCCTTGAGGCTCCCACCTAATGGACTAGTTTTTTGGGTTGGACTCTACTCTTGTGCTCAAGTCCTAACATAATCCTAAGTAATGAGGAAAAATCATTACGAAATATGGCAACAAATCCTAGAGATAAAAAGCAAATGGGAAAACTAATCTGAGAGGAATATCTAAGATAGGATAAAATGCTTTCATACATTCTAAAAATTATGATATAGCTTCACTAGAGCAATAAATTTTCCAAATTTGAAGTCCATAACTTAGATGACATCATTACTTGTTATCATTCTAATCCTTTGTATCCAGTTGAACCAGATCTTGATGTGAGACATATTCTCATAATGTAGTTCTGTTCATTCATGGAATTACATCCATGGAAATTATGTTTAGAAAATATGAAGATACATATAGCACAAACGCAATGTCCAAACAGCCTTTTAATGAGTTGGTGCATTACACAATCAAAACCAGGGTGACCATTCAGTGACATCTTCCTTATGCTTATCATCCACAGGAAAAAGCACGGAACCTGTAGAAAAATAGAAGACCGAAGTCAAAATTACAATGGAAAGTTTGTGACATTAATTACTGAATAAAAGTTAACAGTTACTCAATTCAGTTATGACATCAATCACTAAACATAATTCCTTTTAGATCAAATGAACCTCTTTGACAGGTTTCAGATTCCAGCAACTCGTGGATGCTCCCTCTGATATTCAGGAAGGTGAAAACAAGCTCAAATATAAAGTAAGAACCACCTTATTAAAAAGCTTGAACTCAGTTACTCACTAATTTTCTTCTGTTTAAGCTGTAAACCTATGTCATAAGGTGATGCCAAAGTTCAGGAATAGTAAGTAATAAATTCTAACATCATATACCTCCACAACTTTCTCAAAATGGCAACAGAAACAAAAGCTCTGTCATAAGTCATGAAGGAAGAAATTTTTAATTGAACCCTAAAGACTTATAAAAAAAATATCTTCTCAGAAGAGGTGGCTGCTTTCTTTTCCTTCTAAGATTTTAGACATTCTTTAATTAGCTAGCATTACATTTTGACTGGCACTAAGAGAGGTTTTCCCACACAACTTATAGATCACACAACATGTGAATTTCTTTCATCCGTATCACAAACAGCTTTCCAAGGTGGTTGCTTTTGGCTGTGATATTATTAGTAAAAGATAATTTGGGGAGAAGAAGGCAAAATTCATTGCTGTGGGAGTCATAAGCAATGTTCCCCCATGAAGCTAGATATATCACCTGTACAATGAATGGTACCAGCGGCCACACATAAGAGGGGCATCCGATTGCTTTTCTCTTCTCCCGGAAGAATAGAAACTGACGAATATAACTCTTTCCTGAGAAAGGAGGTGGGAATGGAGGAGGCACTTTAATTGAAAAGTATTAATAACAATTTAAGTACATGAACTAGAAGTGGAGAAAAGGAAAAAAGATACTTTTACACGTAAGATATAAGGAAGTATCCACTCCCATTTTCTAATCACAAAAAAGAACAAAAGACACTTAATGATAAAGAGCACTTAGATACACAACAAAATGAAATGATGCAGAAACAAACAGGCTTACAAGCGCAAAAACAAAATCTATAAGTCCATTACACAACATTTGCACACAGTGGTAGCAAAAGCTAGGATAAAAAGTGATCAAGTGCAACAGAAATGAAGAAAAAAGACATTTCAATAACTACATCAAAGCTAGATTAGAAAATAGTGTTACACAAGTGTAACTTGTGTAAGATGACCAAGCAGCCAAGTGAACAAGCATCCAATAGAACAGTCAAAACTAACAAAGTACCAATAACCTAATTCTAATTTCTAAACAAATCTTTGAAGCGCCAAACAGTTTAATACAACAACAAATATTAAAGAAGTGATAATGATCAGCTACAGCTGCATCCTATCTTGCAAACAAGAAACAGATGGATTAACCTAGCAGAACCACTTTATTCATTTTTTTTTTTTAATTTTTGCTTCCAATTAAAATTGAATAATTAGTAAAACAATCCAAATTAAACATACTACCGAAACACGCTATGAACTAATCCGAGTAAAGCATATGATACTCACATTTAGGAAAAAACTCTCCAATCGTTTTCAGCTTGTGAAGTGTTAAAACCAGAGGAAAAAGAATAGCAATTCTGAGAGCAAGAGTAGAAGAAAATATAGTTAACCACCTGAAATTCAACAACTGGATTAACACCAACGTTTGGTTCAGAGTCCAAAACTGAACAGATAAACAAGTGTAAAAGTAATGCATTAGCAACAAGAGAGACGAGACCTAGAAGCTTACCACGGAAATCCAGAAAGCTCGTGGAACGAGTCGAGCATCGAAATCAGCTCGCGAACGGGGAAAACGGCGTCGTCTTGATCGTCGCCACTGGTATCGGCAATCGCTTTCAGAAGCTCGGAGTTAACCGGCGTGTCGGCACCGAACGAGTTCAACCCCAATTCACGGTCATCGGAAGAGCGAGTGGAGAAAGCGCGTGAGTGGAACGCGTCGAGAAAGGCGAGGGATGGAGAGGGAGGTAAGGCGGGAGCCGGGAGTGCAGAAGGGAGTTGAGAGGACAGAACGCGTGGCAGAGATAGGAGGGAGAGGGAGGAGGAGGAAGACCGCGCTTGGCGGAGGCGCGAAAAGAGCACCGCCGCGGTCGCCATCGGCGGCTGAAGGAAGCACGGCGAGGACTCTGCCGCAAAATTGAGTTCCGATAAAGCAAGGATACGATCATAATTTGTAAATTTCAATTATATTCATTAAACACTCAACACACTCTTTAATTGAATTATCAATATTTTAAAATTGGATTAACAGGTTATTTCATTCCACTAATTTTTTTAAAATTTTTATTTGTCTCACTATTTTTTTAAAGTTTCCATTGAATTTATTTTAAAAATTTACTTTTTGTCACCCTACAAATAAAACCTAATTGCAGAAAGTTTACATTGGAGATAATCTAACAATTACACATATATTTTCTTCATCATCCAATCGGGCTAAAATGCAAAAAATAAAAAATAAAAAATCTTGATTACCATAATTTATTACTGGTTTAATCAAGATTAAAACATTAATGCCATAGGACACCACCTCCTAACTTCATAACCTTTTGGCTTTCTTCAAATAACTATTAAAGACTTGGTCCATAATTTCTTCTAAAACCTTCTCCATTATAATCAAAACAAAACTCACCAAATAGTTTACCATAAATCATAAATCTAAAGAAAATCTACTAAGAACCTAATTATCTCTTAGAGACCTTTTAATAAGTTCTTAAAAAAACATCCAAAACCTCCTAGAAGTTCTTCAAGGCAAGCCAAATCTATCCATATAGCCTTTCCCAACCTAAATTGAAATCTATCCATAACTATTCTAATTCAAATATATATTTTATTTGATAAAATATATTTAAATTATAATGTATTTAATTTTCTCTTTTTCCTAAAAAAATAGGAATGCTCTAATTTTAGTCTTTATTATTAATTTTTACTTTTTTCTTCACATTATATATTACTGTGTTTGTTCCCATTGTTAGTGTGATTCATTGGTCCATAGGCTTCTAATATATTTTTAATAAAATAACAAATAAATATGCAAGATTACTGACCTTCAAAATTTCTTGCTGAAGTCACCGACACTTTATCTGTCACGCACGTTAAAAACATATCCCAATAAATAAAATATGCGTTGTAACAAATTTATAATACACTCTTATCTCAAAAAATGTAGGTTATTTTTATTACGGTGTAATTTTTTCTGAAATTTTTCATAATCGATAGTTTTTTTCACTCTGGCGAATTCTTATTAGGTGAAATTATTTTAATATTACATAATTTTATTTAACTCATAATAAAATTGTATTAAAGTGATAAGATTTTAATATAAGTGGAAGAATCCTATTACCTCTGTATTATATCACTTAATTAAGATTAATTGAAATCTTGACACATCAGTATCATTTTAATTTAATTTAAATCTATTGAAATTACACTTATGACACCATTTTAACTAGATTTTGTGCATTTTAATCCATGTACAAACTTAAAATTTAATTAAAATTGTGTTATATATAGCACGATTTCCATGTATAAAAATAATTAAAAAATACAATTGAAATACTACTTCATTAATAGATGATACCCATGGCGGGAATAAAAAAAAATTACTCATTCTATAAAGTTTTAGAAAAAGAATTGTACCATAATAGAAAAAAATCCAAAAAATACTTTAAATCATTTTTCTATAAGTTTGGAATTCTTAAATCAGATATCCGTAACGTAAAGAAAAAGTAAATTACATTCATATTTTCCATAACTTTTTATATCTGTACATGATGTTTTTTTTTTATCCTTAGAAAAATATTACATGCATTTTTTATACATTAATTTATTTGTTTTATTCTAAGAAAATATCGTAAGCTTTTCTATTTGTATACTCCTAAAATAATCAAGACAAACCAAAAAGTAAAATAAAAATTACTAGAAATTAAAAAAAAAAAAAGTCTTTGTGTAGTCTAAGGAGCAGGCCAGAGACGGAGGTAATTCAATTCTCTGATTTGTTTTTATTTTAAAAGATACGCTGCACATGACACGCACGTGAGAGACACGCGTTGAAATTAACGTGTGAAGTGAAAAACCCAAATTGTAGCAGAAGTTTGTTTTAATTACCATTATTATTATAATGGTAATTAAATTTTATAAGATAGTTAAAATGTAATTTAAGGCTTTGGTATTGTTATTATATTGTTATTAAGAAATTAAAAGGGTTTTTCCAATTTTGTGCTGTGCAGAGAGCAATTTCAGGATCTGGTGTCCCTTCTTCCTTCTCTTCTCTTGGTTCCTTGTGGCAACCATTTTCTCTCTCTCAAATCGAGAATTGTAGCCATCCATCATCCTTTATTTATATTTATCACTTTGGAATGAATGAGAACAAAAGCACCGCCATCGCTCTTATCTCTCACCATTGACTCAGCCGTCCTCAATCTATCCGACATCTCCGATCTCTCCTCTATCCCTGATCACATCCTCCTCGACCTCTTCCTGGTACTTTTCTTCTTCTTCTTCTTCTTCTTATTATTATTATTATCATCTCTCTCTCTCTCTCGCTTTTTCTCATGCATCCTACTCCTACTTAATTAACCAAGGTTGCACTTTCATGCCCTTTTTTCGTTTTTTTTTTAGTTCTGCTTCAGTGCCACAACCCCTTTTGTTTTAATCAATGCCCCTTCTTTAGATCTTTCATAAAAATCAAATCTTGCCCCGTTGATCGAGTGAATGAATGTTATTCAGCTGCATGCTCTTTTGCTTTTGTTTTCTTGTCAAAGAACAAAACTTTGATGTGCTTCTTTAAGGATGTTGTCCTATCAGAATTATAGTTTCGATTCGTCTAACCTATTTAGTTGGTTCATGCTGTTTTGTTTTGTGTCAATTATAAAAGTCAAATTATAATTCTGAAATACTTGAAGGATGGGGTATTTCTTTTGTGCTTTCTTGGAAGTTCCAAGGACTTGTGTTAAGCAGATTATGAAAGAAATCTCATTTATCACTGTTACGGGATTGAATTGATGGTTATGTTGTTTTGTGTTTCTATTTTGTGGGCGTTTAACCCTAGGGTAAGATTTTCCTTCACTTTCTGCTTTCTTGTAGGGATATCAAATTTTAAAATTTCTTTTTCCCTGTTGCTGCAAATGTAGCTGGGTCAGACAACTGTTTCATAATCGGGGTGGAAATCTGGAAATGTCAAATATTGTGGATCTAGTTTCAGTCCTTTTGTTGTCTATATATAATTATGGCCTTTCCATGCAACCTGAAGCTATTTTGTTTGTGGTTTTCCTGGACAGAGAATATTAAGAGCTGGGAAACTGAATGAGAAAGTTCTGAGACTGTTCATAGCAACTGGTAAGGATGAGGTCATCTCCCTTGTTGAGGCACTGAATATCCAACTTGTTCTGACCCCTGTGCTTCCCACCAGTGAGTTGTTTTAAGATTTTATGTAATGCGTATACTAGCTATTCCTGTAGTGACAAATGATTCTTTTCTGACATTTGAATATCTCTAAGTACAGGGTGTTCTGAAAAATTCTAAAGTAAGGTTAAACTATTCTCAGCACTAAGGAAGTAAAACAAGAGTTTTAGTTTGAGATAGTCTGTATTCTGTACCCTGCAAGATGTCTCAAGCAGTTATCAACGATAATGAAGTGGACATTGTGATTGGTGCAGTGAGCTCTGACCTCACAAGTTTTATGAATGAATGGAGGCCAATTTTCTCCCGCTTTCACCTGATAATAGTAAAAGATCCTTACCTCGAAGAAGAACTGAAAATTGCTGAAGGATTCAATGTGGATGTGTATGAAAAGGCTGATATTGAGCGAATGGTGGGTTCTTTCGTGTTGCTTCGCTTCAATGGCTACTCTTGTAGATATTTTGGCTATCTAGTTTCACGGAAAAAGTATGTTGTCTGTATTGATGATGATTGTGTTCCTGCAAAAGATAATGCGGGGTGTTTGGTGGATGCTGTGGCTCAGCATATTACGAACCTCCAGACTCCTGCCACCCCTTTCTTCTTCAATACCCTATATGATCCATTCCGGAAGGGTGCAGATTTTGTTCGTGGTTACCCATTTAGCTTGCGAGAAGGGGTTAACTGTGCTGTGTCATGTGGGTTATGTCTCAATGTGGCTGATCTTGATTCTCCAACACAGGCTCTGAAGCCAGCGCTGAGGAATTTGCGATATGTAGATGCAGTTTTGACTGTTCCTGCTAGAGCCTTAGTGCCACTGAGTGGAATCAATATTGCCTTTAACCGTCAAGCTCTTGGTCCGGCAATAGGCGTGAGTCTGCAAGGGTATGAGAAATTCAGGTGGGAAACTGCGGAAGACATATGGTGTGGAATGTGTGCGAAAGTCATATGTGACCACCTTGGGCTTGGTGTGAAAAGTGGGTTACCCTATGTTTGGAGAACAGAAAGGGGTGATGTAGTTGAGAGCTTGAAGAGACAGAGTGAAGGGGTGAAATTGATGGAGTATGTTGTTCCTTTCTTTCAGTCACTGAAGTTGCCAGAGTCAGCAACTACAGCTGAGGATTGTGTGGTTGAGATAGCCAAAACAGTGAAGGAACAACTGGTGAAGGTTGATCCTTCGTTTTCTACGGCTGCTGACGGCATGCTAGAGTGGGTCGAGCTCTGGAAGAGAGTTGCATCTGCTTGAAGCTCCTGAACTTGAGGACCCTTGTAGGAGTGAAGTTCCCTCGGTTGGGTGGCTTCTATATTTCTTTATTTTGTTTAAACTAATTTATGTACGTCTTCTTTTTTCCGGTTTGTTGTGAACTATGCTTACATTTTACCTGACACAGATAGACTAAAGGCTGAATAAAATGATGATAGTACTTATTGGCTTTGTGACAATTGAATAAATGCTTTGTCTTGCTTTATAAATAACTGGTCTGTGTTAAGTTTCTAGTTTAGTTGTTTCTGTTTTTCTGTTTTACTGATATAGTGTTATATCAATTGGTTTACTGATATTCTAAATGTCAGTGTTTTCTTTCTTTTGCTTCATATCATATATATAGCAAGTTTTTCTTTTGTTCATGCAACTTTGAATGATAATCAGAAAGTTTATCACCTCCTTTTTTTCTTATTCCTTTATCCTTTCATACGTGTGATAATCACATACAGAGTGTTATCAACTCTCTTGCGGCAGTCTTGATCAAAATCGAGATCATCAAATCATGAGTTATCATATCATACATGCTTAGATGTTCACAAACAAATTCAATCACCAATGTCATGGAAAAAGTTTCTAGAACATTATTCGAATTGCTTTTTTTCAAGCGAATGTTATATTTTGAGAGCAATACCTGGATTCTTATTCGTCCTCTGTTGTCACTAACGAGGAAAGGTTTTTTAGAACATGATTAGAATTGCTTCTGCATACCAACATCATGTTTGAAGACCAATAAATTGATTCTTATTTGTTCTCTATTGTCACTCATGGGATTTAGGTTTGAGATCAATTCAATTTCAGTAGCTAGTTCTGATAATTGTTTTCAATTTATACATAAACCATACTAGCTATATTAATAGTGAACAAGAGATCTCTGAACAATTTTTTTTTCTGATGACGAGAATAGAATAAGATTGGGACATTTGCAGGTAATTTGGTAATGACTCGACAAAGGGGATATGATAGATTCACAGCTATTAGGATAAGTATTGAGTTCTAATACTAGGTTTGAGTCAAATTTTGTTAGAAAAAATGACCCCTTCATAAATCGGTCGAATGAACACTGAACCCCATATCAAATTAAATAATATATATGACATAATTATATGAAAACATATACAAGATGTAAGAGTTATTTAATTGGACAAAAACGTTAATTTTGAGTGAATTAAAAGAAAGATAATTAATTTCCATTTGAAATACTATTATAAGAAAATTTAGCAATTTTGTTGTCTATTTCCATCAAATTGATTATCTATTTAAAATTAATCGTCCATTTTAAATTTTGATCTATCTATCTATCGTAATACTATTAAATAACTTACAAAACGTGTAATAACTAATATGAAAATAAAATTAATTACATTTCATATTTAGGCCAAAATTAATGGTCCATTTAAATTAGTTTTGTATTTTAAGTTGAAGTCATTAATAGAAGGTAAAATAAAAACATTTTCTAATTTTATGCGCCATAATTTGTCTTTTTAAATTAATTCTTTCAAAGGCATAATTTTAGATCTTAACTAATTTAAATTAAACACATTTGGTTTGAATTTATTAGAATTATAATTAATTAATTCATATACTTTAATTTCATGTGAATTTGAAGATTAAAAGAATTTTATTTTCTCTCTACATGAATTTTGTTACATAACTACATCAACTAATTCTTTTATCACCACCTATTTAACAATTCTTCAATTTATGCAACAACATTGGTTCAATGTATTTTCACACTTTTATTACACATACACAAAAGTTTCTTCATAACTTAAAAAACATGAATTGGAACTTTAAATAATAATATGAAAATCACATGATAAATCTTGAAATAACCAAAATAAAGGAAACAACATACATAAAGATACAATGAAGAAGAACTAGGAAAAGATAACACCACAAAAACATTTCACACAACTGTAGAAAACTGAAAGTAGACAAGAGAGAGGAGATATTTTCAATTATTAATTATTGGATAAAAAGTTATATTGATGTGAATTATAATTAATAATTTACATTTTGTATGTTATCTACTAACAATTATTTAAGCACAAACACAGAATAAATATTTATCCGATTTTCTATAATTTAACTATTGTTTACGTGCATTTTGTTTTGTTTCTTTAAATGTCTTGATTGAGATGGATTGTTTTTACCATTCTCATGTAATGTGTTATCAATGTGAAATAGTACAAAAATTTTATAAAAATAAGAAATAAAACTTTAATGCGTATTATTAATCTAATATAAAAAATTGTGTTTTTAAATGGATTATGACAACATCTCTCACAAATAAGTGAGATGCACATCCATGATACAAGATATGTTTTACTAAACTATTTGAAAATTAGATGAAAGTTGGATAAAACTATTTTGTATGTTTAAAGAGTAAGAGAAGAAAGATGAACAATTTTTGGAATTTACAAATGAAATTGGACTATTATCATTGAAATTTTTTATCACCTTTGTATTAACTAGGTGAGCAGGCGAGCACAACCACAAACATAATATAAAAACACCTTATTTGTAATTTAAAGAATAATTATAACACGTAAGTATAACATGATGAAGTGATTGATATTTTTGAAATATCTCAAACTAAAGAAGATATAAGATTTTTAGTTTGTATGTATTAAGATCAATGAATTTGAAGGTAAAATATGAATAAAATAATAAAATTTCAATGAATCATTGATATTTGAAGACATATACCAAGGGATAATACTTTCTCAAATCGTAAGTATAACAAAATATACTTTGTAAAATGAGTCTTAAATTAAAAAAATACATATTTACTACAATTATTGTATATTATACATAAAAAAAACTTGAATTTTGTGAGTATCACACTACAAAGTTAGAGATGTGAGTGATACTAGTAAAAAAAATAAAAATAAGGATAGACGACATTCCAATTTCTTTAAATTAAGTAATATTACCTTATCAATTTACATGTATATTTTATACTCATAATTCGATTATATATGTTGCAAAGTATTTAAAAACAATAAATCATTCCGTATGAAGACAATAAAAAGATGTTAATTAAAAATAAATAAATAAAATTCTTAAAAATTAAAAATAGATAAACACATTACGAATTTATGTTTCTTTCAATGTAAATAATGCAACTTTTTATTTATATTTTAATATTTATTTATATGTATTTTAATTTTTTAAATTATATTCTTATTTACCTATTTTTAAATTTTATAAATTGAGAATTCTCCAAAATTGACTGAAGAAAAAATAAACTTACTTTATACATTGATTAAGTTTATAACCAGTGTTAAAAGTTTATTTTCTTTCAACCTCATCGGTTAATAACTGATAATAGAATATGTTACTTTCAATGCCATATATCCATCCCTTCTAAACTGATATTGAACGATTATAAAGAAACAGAAAAACAACTTGAGATGGTGAAAAAGTTGTAGAACAATCACCTTGTCAGAAGTGGTAGAAATTAAGTCTAATTTGAATCTGAATATTGAGCCTATTTTTCTAAGGCCACAAAAGTCCTATACAGTGTCCTACAAAACAGGGTCTTTTACACCGTTGAGAAGCATTGTGGATCTGTTTTTTCTACCACTAGTGAACGTGAATAACTCTTGGCACACCAACAAACAGACCTCTCAGAACCACTATATATACGTATGCATGGTGACCTACAATGCAACAAATCATACATAATTCCATAACACATAACAAACACAAGAAAATGGCAAGCTTCACCCTAGTCACATCCCTCCCAAAGTTTGGCCATGCTGGAGCAATCATTGCTAGGGCTCGTGCATGGAACCCTAAAATCTTGGCAGCTGCTACCCCTAGATCTATCCAAGTAAATACTTCAATTCAAGTTTGTTGATATACATATACATTTATATATGTATATGTGTGTGTTTATGCATGGATGCATGCATGCATGATTTTGGAGGAAAATGGGAAAAGAAAGTTGAATCATAGTTGTTAGGGTTTGATGAACAATAATTGTATATCTTAATTTGTAGGTACCATCTTCACCTGAAGGATCAGCAGCAGTTGAAGGGACCAAACAAGGAGCAAGTGAAACAGTTAATAACAGTTTGAATGAATCAACGCAAGACAAGGCTTTCACCACAGCACAACATGTAATATTTTACTAGGTAGCAGTGACTTATGTTTCACAGTTAGATTAATTGAAAGCATTTCATATGATAATGTTGAAACAGGTGAGTCACAAGACAGACGAGATGGCTAACCAGGTGTCAGCAAGTGCTCAAAACATGGCAGAGAAAGCAAAGCAGACAATGCAAGATGCATGGGATTCCACTAAGAACACAGCCAATAGGGCTAAAGACACTGTGATGGCAAAGACTAAAGAGTCAGCTGAATACGTGAAAGACAATGCAGATGCAGTGAAGAAGAACATGAACTCAAAGAACTGATTCAAGTACCACTTCAAATTTTCCAACACCATATCTCATGTTTCCCACTAATTAGCCACAATTTTGTAATTTTCTTTTTGTTGTGCACGGCATCAAATAAGGAGAAGATTGATGTGTCTCTTCCCACGTGCCATTCATTTGAAATCAATAAATACTTAAGCCTTTCATTCTCTTCTTCTCTATTGCAAAATTTCTTCTATTATAGTAACGTTAAAAAATGTTAGTAAAACATAAAAAATGATACTAATATAATTTAGTAATACTTTATCAAATGGTAGATGTATAATATGTTATTAATGATTTTTAGTAATATTTATACGTATTAATAAAAATATTTATATATATATAAATGTTAGTAAAAACAAATTAGTGACATTTTTTTGATAGAAACACAATACTTTTAAAATGTTACTAAAATTTTATATTAACATTTTTTCAATAAAAAATTAACATTATAAAAATATTACTACAAATTTCCGGTAACATTTTTTTTAATAAAAGGCTGTGTTAAAAATGTTACTAAAAACTTTTTAACAATAATTTTTTAATGAAGAAAACACTATAAAAATATTAGTGATGTAAATACTTTATAACATTTAACCATTGTTACTAAATTATTTATGTTAAAAATATTTTTTTAATAAATTATACAAATAACTTTTCGTTTAATAAACCACAATTCATTTATAGTAATTTTCGTTATAACCTAAATAAAAAATATAAAAAGAAAATTAAATTACTAGTGTAATTTAATATATTTAGTTAAATTTTAATGTTTTTAAAAATAATTTAAGAACCATAATCTAAGGAAATTTATTAACTATACAAATAATCCTTTTTGAAAATTTCATACCCAAAGAAACTCTAAGCTTTGATTAATAAGAAAATAGTTGAAATAATCAAGAAATACAAAATTCAATTTTATAATGTGCCGACATGGGAATTGTAAACATTAGTAGCCATTCATGAGGTTTGCAATTCGTGAAAAATAACAAAGGGTCTGTAAAAGAGGGAAACCACGAAATATTATATATAGCTTTTCATCTCATTCAAATACTGTAGAAAAAGCTTCAACCCTGTGACACTTGTCTCTCTCTTCTTGCTTAATTAATTGATTTCTATTTGTTGCTTTAAACTGTTTCTCCATTAAAGCTTGACAATGATTTAGAACCAACTCAACAACGTTAAAATGAACTAGAAAAATTACTACGAAAAAATCTTAATAGCATGTAACTAATACTTTTCTAAGGAAATGTTAAAATATTAATTATTATATAAGAGAAAAATATAGCATTAATATACAAATGCACTATTTAGCCTAACTAGTCCAAATTACTAGAAACAAGAAGATATAAAGTCACCAAATGATAACAAAAAATGAAATCAATATGTCCACCACAAATTAAAAATTATGGCAAGAAACAAAGAAATGAAAAATAAATTTCAAATGTGTAAAATTAATGTCTCAATATGAACGAAATTACCAAAATAGAATCAAATGTGAGAAAAAAAAGGTTAACTTGATATCTATGTATGTTCAAATCAGACCAAACAAAATATTTTCTTGTATTACCCAACTGTTTCCATGTTATCTATGAAACATACACAAACTTTCCATAAAATTTAACATGTTAATCGGTAAAAGAATTAAACATATATTAAAACAATAGTTAAAATGAACAACATACAAGATTTCAGGCGTATCAATCGGTGGACCTGTGTTGAAAACTTAATACCTAAATATCATTTCAATGTTAAAAAAAATGTTGTTACTATGTTTTGAATTGGTCAATTCAATAATTTGGTGTCTTCAAGTTATATCATTTGCCATAAATACTTTGACAATGTTATTGACGATTGTCTTAAAATAGAATGATGATTGGTTGGGACGGATATATTTTCATATATCATGTTGGAAAATTAACAATATAATATATTTTCATATTCTCAATTCCTACTACAAATTTTAACTCAACTGAAATAAATTAAATTAATTCATTTTATCTTGAATTAGTTTAAATACAAGAAAAATCAAGAATTTAAAGCTCTAAAAGAACAAAACACCTGCAAACTTCTAACCTTAAGATCAACCAAAATACTAATAAAATTAAATTTTAGGAAGTAGTTGATAAAATGAAAGTTCTCTAACTATTAAAACTAAGAAAGATTATGAGAATAAAAAGAATTGAAAAATAAAAATTAATTTTCTTTATTTTAAAAATTAATATATTGGATGTGTTGTTTAACTTATAATCATCCTATAAAATGAGATTTGTTCATAGAATAAATGAAGATTGAAATGAGAATAAAAAAAAAATGGAGAAAAAGTTCAAAAAGAAAAGTGGGCCTTGAATCTGGGCCTTGAACCTAAGCTGTCACATATTTAGTCTTTTTTGAAAAAAAAAAAAAACTTTTGACAAACTTGAGTTAAGAGAAAAATACTTATTTGAAAATAAGTTTATCTTTGTAAGAATTTTATTAAAATCATAAGCATTTTTAAGATTGATATGGTTTGTTAGGAGACAACTCCTAATTATTTTTTATTATCACTAGATGTCACTATCTTTTACCACTATCATTCTCTCACTGGTGGTTGACATTGTAACTATTACTATTATCCATTCAAAATTGCATTGTGGATACATATTTGCCAAAACCAAATTCAAAGATTCAACAAAAGAAACTAAAACCTAATCAACCAATAAATAAAAACGAAAATAAATTAGTAGTATTAGGAGTGTTGAAGAGCTGATTTGGGCAATATTTAGTAAAATATGTTATTTAAACCAATAAAAATAATTTAAATTAAGTTGTGTTGATTTTATGCAATAATAAACTAAATTGACGAATTGAATCTACTAATCTCAAATAGAACCAACTCGAATAATAATGTATTTGATTTTGGATAAAAAAAATTATTGTTTATAAGCAAATATTTGTTTTTTTTTTTAAATCAACACAAAGAAAGCATAATATCCAATAAACAAGTAAATATATATTAAATTAATCAACCAATCAAGACAAACTAGTAAGAAAGGAAAAAGTTGCGGAATGAGAAACTAAAATAATAGATTTATTGTATGTGGTTGAATATTTTCTCATCTTTTTTTAAAAGATGTTACATAAGAAAAATATACAAATAATTAATAAATTAAAAATTAAATGTCATATGTTTATTTTCTCAGGTTTTATTATGAAACCTGTTATCCAATCCAAAGAACTATTTGATTATTGGATAACAATCAAATCCACGTGTGGAATCAAAGTGTTTGAATACAAATCAGATAAGGCTTGGAAAATACATAATATTTCCCATGGGAAGTGTTAAAATTTAACTTCAATTTTTGTACTATATTTGTTCTAATTTCATTATACTTCACCATTATTCATTTTTAAAACATGGTATTTTTTATACTTTTTTAATACTGTTTTTTATTTTACATTTTATTGATTAGAAGTCTCGGGAAAATATTTGTTTCGAAAATATCAATATTAAAATTAAAAATTACTAAAAATATTTCTAAATAATTAAAGTAAATTACTACAAGAATTCTAAAATATTTTATAAAAGCTAACGTCTTAATCATTCATGTTAAGTAAAACAAAAATACAAGTTTGAATAGTCTATTTGTCCAAAAACTTACTTCTCAACATTTATTCAAAAATATTTATGTTAAGGATTTAGTTTGAACAAACAAACTTTGTACCATGTATATTAAAATACATATTTAGAAATTAAAATCATGTGCGGTTAAGAAATTTACAACTTACACCTTTTATAGAGAAACTACCAAAACAATCGTTGTTTTTTTTTTTTTTTCTTTGTCTATTAGTGTGACACTTTGGGAAAGTATACACGTTGTCCAAGCTAGAAACATCGCAACTTCTCAACTTTATATGATGGTCGTGTCACTGAAAAAAGATTGCAAATTAAAGATTGTATTTTGAGTGAGGAAGAATAGAGGCCAAACTAACTATAATAATAAAACAATAATATTTTAGAATAAATAAATATAAGTGCATTAGAAAGTAAAATTAGGTTAATTTTATCTTTATTTATATACTATAAATTAATATTATCTATAGTTAATGTAAGATCTTTTATATTATTTATATTTTCTTAACATCTATATATTTAAGATTAGATACTTATATATGATCTAAACAACAACATAATATTTATAATAATCAGTGTCATTACATTTCAACAACTCTTATTGGGAGATATTAAAACTATATTAATTAGAAAGTGAGTTTAAATTTAATTCATAATCACAATAATATAAAATGAGATTTATTTTTATTAATATATTATAAATAGATCTTATTTCTAATATAAAATATTTAACAAAATAAAATTCATTAAATATTAATATTATTACAGTATTTTAATCATAATTATTATTACGATGGTCTCATTTTTTTTAATTTAAAATCTTAAAACAACATATTTACTGATGATAATTCAATGAAAACAATGCATGAAAATGAAAAACGTCGTAAATGTCAGCTTCAGCATATCCATGAGAAGATCATAGGGGCCAATCCCCTTTAACGGGAATTCCACGTATCAACGTGGACGATTATACATTACTCAACATGCACTTTATCAATAATTCGTTATCATAATTCTTTTACATAATCTCACAAAAATATAACACAATATTGGTTTTCATCCTTACTCATCTGCTAAACCTTTCTGCCAAAATTTTTATATATACAAAGAGTGTTTAAGATTTCAGGAAAATTTAAATAGGAAAGTTACATTTTAATATTTGCTGTGGTTTTCAAAAAATATATATAGATGTTTAAGAATTTATTCGGTTTGAGAATGTCTAATTTTTACTTTCATTTTGAATGCAAAAAATATTTCGTTTTTAAAGATGTGCTCTCTTTTATTTTTATTTTATGTTTGAATGAGAAAAATGTAATTTTCTTGATTTCTTTTACCCTTTCTTTCCTATTCTATATATAATGTTGCTGAATTCGATCTCTTATTAAGGGGTGAGAAAATCATAAACTGAATTATTAATTTGTCATTACTGGTTATTGTTATTAATTCATGAATCATTTCTCTTTTGTGGATTGGTATATATATATATATATATATATGTTATATCTCTAGTGATAATTGGAAATTAGATTAAGAATACGCAATATAATTAGTGATGCAGTAGAAATAAATAGAGATTTTTTTATAACAATATGTTTTTGGTAGTTAAGAATTTCCAAGAAATTGGGGTAAAGAGCTGATATACCAAAGAAATCATTCTTAATTCGTTTTCAGAATTACCTTTGAACTTAATTAAGGATTATGGGACTCGTGTGCTGAGATGATTATTTAAGAATAAATTTAAAGAACTATAACAAGTTCAAACAATTTTTATTTTATATTACTGACTAGAATAATAATTTTTCTTAATAAATATGAATGAGTTAAAAGTGTCTTATTTTAGGGAAAGAAATAGAAAACAAGTTTCTTCTTTCCTACACCTATAAAAATTCTGATTTAAAGTCTTATAGATTGGTAAAGAAATTATTTTTTAAGTACTTACAGTTTTTTTAATTGCATGCATACTGAATCGAAGAAAAATGTTTTGTTTATTTATACTGGAGGGTATATCTTGTTTTAAATACTATCACCAATAATTCTTTTTCCTTTCAGTCTAAAATCATTTGATTTAATCAAAGAACACTTTAACAACTTTTCTTATCTGTTTTTATAACATCAGAAGAGTATTTGTTTATCATAATTTTATAATTAATGTTAGATGTATATTTAAGTATCTCAAATAAAAATTTACTTCGATGTAAGATTATTATGGGTGAATGCTTAATTTAATTTTACAGATCCTATACTTAATTCATGCAATAATATTTTTCATTAATGTCTTTTATTTATGGCATAATAGAAATCAAACAAAGATAAACAATGATTTCTGATGAAATGCTATCAAACAACATTGGTTGACTTAAACCAACCTTATATGAGATTGTCTTTGACATAACATCTTAAATGAGATAAAATAAAGATTATATTGTGTTTCCTATTTACATTCATCTTACAACTTTTGGTTAAAAATAAAACATTTGTCTTCTTTTAAGTTTTCACACTTTCATTGGTTTTGTATTTCCTATTTAAGTTACTCTTACAAGTTTTGCCTGAAAATAAAAACAAAATATATTCTTTAAGTTTTCACCAATTCATCTTTGGTTTTGTAGCTTTGATTTGAATTTTGAAATAAAAATAATCAAAATCTTATGTTACTTAGTTAAACTCTTTTGTAAAGAGACCTTACATTTTTTTTTTTCACGAACTCTTTTAATAATAATTAAAAAAAATCAAATCTCATTGTAATAAATATTTAGATGTTATTTACATTTATAAAATCATAATGTAAACAATCCTAAAACATAAGTCATATAAAAATCAAGAATAATTTATCTTTTCTTATTTACTTAAAGTTAAATCCTTCACACAAACTTTGTATTGGTATAAATATATTCATTTAGATTTATATTAAAGAATGTTTTTCCCTTTTTACCTTATCTCTACAATTTATCTAATTAAACTTTTTGAAAATAGTTTATTCATAAGTGAAATAATTAAATATTCTAATATAAATGAATGGATAAATTATAGAAAATTACAAAATTAAGTAAGTCATTGTTAAGAAATACAATTTCGTTTTAAAGAAATCTTATTTTAGAAGAACAACTTGGACCTTTTAGTTTTAATAATAGAGAGTTATCTTTTTGAGTTGTGCACCATACAAAGGTTACCTGTGGAGACCAAACAACACATAAAGAACGTGGCTTATCCTCATACGAACAAAACCTTAGTTTTTGACCAAAATAAAAACAACAAAAGGAGAGTCCAGAGACGGCATCTAACCAAGTTGTTCACTTTGGTTACTCAAAAGATTCCACTCAGAAGCTTACACACGTTATACACAGTGGAGTTTTTGTGTTTGTGCATTAACCACTTATTTATCCCTTTTCCACTTGTTATACCAAACAACACTTTGTGTGATCCATGGCTTCCCACATTGCTCTTCTTCGAACCCCTCCTCTTTCAATTTCCACTCCACGCTTCCATGCAAAGCAAACTTCCATAAACGGACTCAAATTAGCCACTGCCACCACTTCTTCTTCTTCTTGCTTTCCATGCTCCATCACAACACAAATAGGGTCTTTTTCCTCAGTGATTGCATGTTCCTCTTCAAATGGAAGAGGCCCGGATTCGGTTGATGATGAAGAGGTACAAAAGGAGCGCATTCTCGAAGAGAAACGACTAGCTGCGTTGACTGCGAGGATTGCCGCTGGAGAATTCACCGTGAAGCAGAAATCTTTGTAAGTATAAAAAGTCTTGAAGTTTCAAAATTTCTACTTTTTTTTTTTTTTTCTGGGTTAATACAATGATGGGGTAGTTGTTAATTTCCCCTCGTGTCTTCAGTTTCGGTCTAACTCTAGTATGGTGTGTAATTTGAATTGGGTATAGTGCAAGAGTGATTTTTGATTATTTATGGGTTTGATGTAGTTTGTTTCCTATACTGGAGGGGTTGGCAAATGTGGGGGTCCCCAATGAAGTTCTGGAGTTTTTGTTTGGTTGGGTTGAAGGGAGTGGTGTGTACCCCAAAATTCCTGAGGCAAAAGGGTCAATCAAAGCTGTTCGAAGTGTGGCCTTCTTCATTCCCTTGTATGAACTTTACCTCACATATGGTGGGATTTTTAGGTTGACGTTTGGACCAAAGGTTAGCTCTGTTTTTCTCTTTCTTTTTCTTTTTTTCAGCTGAAATGTAGTTTATTTTTCTTTGGAAACAACGCCTCATGTGGGATTGCAGGGTTTTAAATTGCGGTTGCAATATCATCATCTTCTTTATTGAGGAAATATGCAGTTCATGCGGCCACAATTGCAGTTGTCTTGCTGTCACTGAAACCCCATGAAACTTGACGTTGTAACTGAAATGATAGTTGCAAACTGTTTTCTAAAAACTTGTGGGATAGCCAATGGGGTTTGACACTTTAACTTACTTGCTTGACCCCTAATGTTAGGTGATTTGTAATCCCAGTATGGCTTCCATGGCACTGGAAAAGGGAGAAACTCCCTTAACCTTGAATTTATCAATAAAGAAAAGGACACCTTATAGGGAATAACCGTGTTTCACTCTTGGTTGTCTTGCAGTCCTTTCTGATAGTATCTGATCCGACTATTGCAAAACACATATTGAGAGACAATTCAAAGGCTTATTCAAAGGTAATCAACTCAACAATCAACAACAACTGCTACAGTACAATAGCTTTTCAGTTCTCGCCTTTCTTTCATACGGTGTACTTCCATGTTATTTTTAGTACTTCTTCATGTGCAGGGCATCTTGGCTGAGATTCTAGATTTTGTAATGGGGAAAGGTCTCATCCCAGCTGATGGTGAAATATGGCGAGTTAGACGCCGTGCTATAGTCCCGGCATTGCACCAGAAGGTATTCTACTGGTCCTGGACTGATTTATTTATAGCCACTTTGAACCATATGCTAGATAGATTTATTGGCTGCTGAGGTCATGATTTAAAGGGTTACCTTCTTAAGTTGAAGAATCAATTTCTAATTTATGTAGCTGAGAACACAAGGAAATACTTATTAAACTAGGCATATGCATAGAGCATCATATTTTGACATATTTATTTTATGGTGTCAATAAGAGATGTTTGTTACTCCATACTGCACCATCCTCACTTTGTCTTAAATCTCTGCTACAGCTTCTCTATCTTGCATTTGATTTCATTTCCTGATTGTGAAGTACGTAGCAGCTATGATTGGCCTTTTTGGACAAGCCGCAGATAGGCTCTGCCAGAAGCTAGATGCTGCTGCATCCGATGGAGAAGATGCTGAGATGGAGTCACTGTTCTCTCGATTGACCTTGGACATCATTGGAAAGGCAGTATTCAATTATGATTTTGATAGTTTATCAAACGACACTGGTATAGTTGAGGTATAGTTTTTGGAATATTTCCTTATGTGTATGTCTTTTGTATGTTCACGGCTCCAGTTTACAATTTATCTTGCAACGAGGAATTTATTTATAATATACCAGATTCACATTGCTGCACTTAATTTAATCGTATCAGGCTGTTTATACTGTACTGAGAGAAGCAGAAGATCGAAGTGTTGCTCCAATTCCAGTATGGAATATCCCAATATGGAAAGATGTATCACCACGTTTGAAGAAGGTTAATGAAGCTCTCAAATTGATCAATGATACGCTTGATGATCTGATAGCAATATGCAAGGTAATGTTGTCATTAGTGTGACTCAAGCTTGTAGTCTCAAAATATATGTTCACGTGAGATGCTATGCAATATGTGATGCCACTGCAGAAAGGCACTTGTAAATATTGATATGCTGTCTACATTCTTGCATGATAGCTCTTCTTTGTTTTGTACATTTTTCCATCATCATTTTCAGAGAATAGTGGATGAAGAAGAGTTACAGTTTCATGAGGAGTACATGAATGAAAAAGATCCAAGTATTCTACACTTCTTGTTAGCGTCAGGAGATGATGTATGTTAGCTGCGTCTCTAATTATTTTATTTTATAAAAAAACTGGATGTGAGTGAAAAATATGAAATAATGACTCTTTGTAGGTATCAAGCAAGCAACTTCGTGATGACTTAATGACCATGCTTATTGCTGGACATGAAACATCAGCTGCTGTTTTAACTTGGACCTTTTATATGCTATCCAAGGTAATAGGAATACGAGGCTAAGGTTCAATAAGAAGGGGATTCTTGTTCTGGTGATCCTCTATATACGCTGTTCTTAGCATCCCTTGTTGGGCTAACTATTACTTGATGGAACTGCAAAAAAAAAATTCATTCCAATAATGCATGTTTAAAGTTTTTTCATTCCAATAATGAAAAGTTTGGTAAATAATGCATGTTCAATATAACATTACAGTTATTTCTTGTCATCAATCCCAAATTGAGATGTGTACACTTAACAATTATTTGTTCGTATTTAAGTAAGTGAAGAATTCATTCATAGTGCAGTAATGGCTAATGCAAGAATATTTTTCTTCTCCTTTTTTGTTGGCTGCAGGAGCCTAGGGTCATGTCCAAGCTCCAAGAAGAGGTTTCATGAGATTTTTAGGGACCATTTGTCCCAGAAAGTGTTTTATATTTTCACTTTTATTTATGGTAATGTCACTTTGTTGTTTGTTTTCAGATTTTTGTAGAAAGCAGTAAAAAAAATAAAAGTTTGTTTTACTGATTTCTATTCAAATCTTTGAAAACATAAAACAAAGTGGTAACAGGCTGCATTTTTGTAAGTAAAAGTGAAAACTCGAAACATTTTTTTCAAACTAAACAACCTCTTAACTTTCAAACCAGTATGAAATATCATCATATTAGCCTTTCAGATCAGTAGAATCTAATAAATAAGTAATTTTTCATAGGTTGACTCTGTACTTGGAGATAGACATCCAACTATTGAAGACATGAAGAAACTCAAATACACAACCCGAGTGATCAATGAGGTATAAAGATGGCATACACATACTTGTATTACGTTTCATCTCATTATTTTTTATCTATCTAGTAATTGACTTTTATAAATATATTCAATTTTTAGTCATTGAGGCTTTACCCACAACCACCTGTGTTAATTCGTCGCTCTATGGAGAATGATGTTCTTGGAGGGTACCCTATAAAGAGGTAATTGCAATAAATATTTGGTCTGGATTAACTAGTCAAGAAATAGTTTTGCCTATTTTTCTTATCTTGTTTAAAGGTCTTGTCCTTCTTTGTTTCATTTTCAAGTTTCTTTTAGCATTAACCACAAGTGTGAACTCAAAGCTCATGGATATTGAGTTATTCTCCTAAAGTGTGACTAAATCACTTTAACTTGAGAAAAACCTGGTCTCCCTCTATATACAGCTGTTTTTTCTCATTATGAAATATATGGAGCATCTTCCTTTCTGATCCACGGTGATTATGTATCATTATTTATTTGCAGAGGTGAAGATATATTTATATCTGTCTGGAACCTGCATCGCAGTCCAAAACTGTGGGATGATGCTGACAAGTTTGAGCCTGAAAGATGGCCATTAGATGGACCAAACCCTAACGAGACTAATCAAAGCTTCAAGTATATTACTTACATTTAATCTATGTGTCTTATTTCTATCCTCTAATGTTGAGGAGAATTTTGTCTTACATTAAGAGTTTATCTATTCTATATTGTGTGCTATCCTTTGTTTCAGATATCTTCCATTTGGTGGAGGACCAAGGAAATGTGTAGGTGATTTGTTTGCTACATACGAGGTAATGTTCATTGCTATGCTGTAAAACTTTTGTTTGTCCGAGGATCTTATAATTACGAGTGGATTCAGTTTTCTCAAGACTTACAGTGAGCAAATGCTATTGCGCATACTAATGGGTATTTATGTTTGTATGCTTCTATGATGCTTATTGTAAAGACTGTAGTAGCACTTGCAATGCTTGTTAGACGGTTCAACTTTCAAATGGCAGTTGGAGCTCCACCTGTAAGTTTGATACTATGTTGTCATATTTTAATGCTTTAATGAGGTCTCAGGATATTGTTTTAAATTTTCTCAGCATAACCTTAAAGTTCCAGAATGATGGTCTTAAAGTTGATTGCTTTAACATATCTTAATAACAACAAACTGATACTATACAACCTATAGGTTGAGATGACTACTGGAGCTACAATTCATACGACACAAGGCCTGAAGATGACCGTAACACACAGAATAAAACCTCCTATTGTGCCCTCATTACAGATGTCAACCTTAGAAGTGGATGCATCCATAAGCCTTTCTGATCAGGATGAAATAAGTCAGAAAGGCCAAGTTTATCAGGCTCAGGCTCCGGCTCAGGCTCCGGCTCAGGCCTAACTGCTGTTGTGTAACAAATCATGAACCATACAATACAATATATAAAATGAGTGGAAAGGGGAAAAAGTTGAGTAGAATTCTTTTCATTCTTTTAGCTTTGAGTGAATTGTGTAGTAAGGTGAAGCTTTATGCCCTCAAAAATCGCTCCTTTCGCAAGGAAGAGAGCAAAACTACAAATCTTTCACGCCTTTAAAATTCTTATTCAAAATGGTGTACTCTCAGATTATAAATTTGTATATACAACATTAAATTAAGACATTGCGAGGCTGCAGAAGTAAACTTATGCTCTGTCCACCAAGCACATGTAGAACAAAACTTGGAAAGTACAGTAGAAAAGTGTTAACACTTTTTGAATGCATTACTATTGATTAAAGCTCATTAAAAATTATAAAATTGAATTCACTTATCGTGTCTCATACACAATTTTGTATGTTATTATGTGAACTAATAATGACGTGTTAAAAAAATCTGTTGTTATCACTGTTCAATATAGTATATGTATATATCGTCAGTCTAATAGTTTAATAAACAAAGGGGGGAGTGAGGACAGTAACTAATTGAATATGATGCTTGGAGAAGAACAGTACACAAAAATAACCCAACGAATTTGCAAATTCCTTGTCCATTATATATTTTATAGAAAATGATTGGTTGTATTCTACAAAACACTGCTTCTTATATCATACAAACCGTTTACTAAAAGTAAAAAAAAAGAAGAAGATGTAAGGTAGCATCTCTTGACAGTGATTGGACTATACTGGAATCTCTTCAGAAATGCTTCTGGAGAAGCTCTGCAAAATCACCGGGACTATTTACTTTTGACAACTGCTGATATATCAGAATTACACTGGTTCACGGACATGATTAAATGGACGAATGTGCTTTATGTAGTTTTTCTTTTCTCTTTTTTATGGTCGATGTGTATTCACAGAAGATGTAGAGCAACCTAAACATCCTCGTAAAGACAGATATTTTTGAATTGGCTTGGGCTTGGTTAAATCCTTGGCGTCTTCGCATTTCGATTTTTCGTCTGGATAATGTTTATAGAAAGCTTTAACCGCTCCTAGCACCCCATCTTCATTTTTCATGGCATTAGCAAGATCAACAGCACGCCTTTTCACCTGTATATAAGCCCCAAAACGATATATCAGCAAGAGTAAAAACGAAAAGCATTCCAGGATGACGATGAATGCACAGACCTATTACCGTAATAACAAATTACTAGCAACTAACGGAAACACTCACTAGCGTCAACCTAGCAATGAAGGGTTTGAATAACATGCAAAAAGTCCCAAGTCTCTTCTAGTCACCATTAATAGAAGAAAAATATGTTTTTAGATGGCAGTTAAAAACGGTCAAGATTCCTATACTTTCATATCTATATATTTGGTTCTCAAACTCTAAAAGACATGTAGATTTAGTTCTCTAAGAATGCATAATGTTTGTTAAAGTTCACTAGTTATTCACAGTTCCAAGATCAAGTTCATTAGTTTAAAAGTTTAAGAATCTTGACCACATTTGACAGGAAGTATAACAAACTAAAACACATTGTTCCCTAATTAAAAAAAAACAAATAGGGGAAACTACAGCTGTGAAGTCATTTCCAGTTGTTAGTACTCTGATTCCATACTGTATTTCGGGAACAATGGTAAATTGTTTTTCTTTACTTGATTTAGTCTCCCAGATATGTCACTTCCCATGACACAAAATATATATAAATCGGTGTGTCACACAAGTAAATTAATGGGTGTTTGATAAGCATAAACTATTAGCGATCGCCAAGCAAACATTTAATGAAGTGCATAACCTTTTTCCTGGTAAATTATGGTATGAGATATTTATGGATTGTGAACAAGGGTAGAACACATTCTATATGCTACATTCACAATACTAACTGCTGTCATCTTTGATCAAGTTAAATATTACCTCTGGTTGCAGCATAAAGCGTATGGCTTCAACCAGCCTATCTAGTGTAAACTCATCCACCGGGATGGGTGGAGGACCTACTCCTCTAGCATGTACCCGATCTCCCCAAAATGGCTGGTCCCCAAAGAATGGTACAATAGTTGTTGGGCACTGCAAGAATGCAGAATGAAAATGATCTTATTATTGTGAGATGAATATAACATTAAAGTTGTATTACACGATACATTACTTCAGCTCTAAGACCAGCGGCAGTTGTTCCGGCACCCCCGTGATGTACCTGAGATTTGCAACTTTCAAGCAGAACTCTAATTTAAATAAAAAACATTAGTACTTCTACTGAGAAAAAATTACCACTGCAGTGCATCGGGGAAACAGCCAATCATGCGGACAGTTGTCTAATAAATACACAGATTTATTTTGTTCTGCCACTGAGAAACAGAAATTACTGCATTTTTCACAATCAAAGCAGCATAAATATACCAATGGCATGTTTGACGTAGAAATCATGACTCACAAGATCCAAGACCACCCCAGCCTTTGTTGATGACACCTCTCTGTCCTGTTTTTTCCAGAGCTTGTATTATAATTTTCGTCATTTTCTCTGGTTCTTGTAAAGGCTGTTCAAAACACCAACAAATATCATTACAATAGAGTTTGAAGGGTTTAACGATGGCATACATATATTTTCATGATTAATACAATCAAAAGGCAGAATTATAGCTCAATACATTTAGAGGTTGTTCCTCAGCAGTTTCATATCTCTGCTTTGGCAAACAAATACATGAAATGGAAGAGCCTTTATTTCTACTTCTTGAGCAAGCGTTTTCTATTTTTGCTTCTCAAAGTGTACAATCATATATTATAATTATACAGAATTTCATTCAAGACAGGTGTTTCTTATTAATTTGAGTTAGTTTGAAAACTAAAATGAAATTATCGGCACTTCTAGGAACAACTCAGAAACTTTATCTCTTAGCAGCTTCCCTTTCTCAGAGACAACTTCGGAAAAAAGATTAGAGATCAAAAGGTTAAGCGCCTCTGATTCTACACCTTAGTATGCTGCAAGCCACTACTGAGTCTGATACATACACATCTATTACTAACAAATATTACTTACACAGTGTAATCTGCTGATTCATCAGAGGTTAATTAGATGGCCCAAAAGAAGGAGCATAGAAACTTACAAGGCTTCCAAATCCAACATAAATAGGTTTTTCTCCCTCTTCAAGCCAGTCTACTAGCGATTTTGGTGGTTCAAAATTTGAAGCAAGGTCAAGGAAACAAAATCCAACGACATCAATCTTTGGTCCCCAGTCTGAAAATCAGTAAAAGACAAATAGATTATCATGATATCCTCCAAAAAATAATGATTATGTGGTAGTGGTAGTATACCTCACAACCCTATCTAATAACAATTGCATAAAACTGTAGTGGCCTAGGGACAGTAAGAGAAAAGTGAGGACTAAAATCTGAGAGAAAATTATAAACATATATCTAACCTTTTGGTTTAGGGACTAAGTGAGGGCTCCATATATAACCATGGGGCACGTCAAAAGGATGAGTATAAGATCCACTTAGATAAGTAACAGGCTTTAGCTTCAGCTTTTTCTTCCTAAACTCATTTATCAAGTCTCGTATTCCAAGCCAGATTAAAGCATCAACTATTTGATATGACAGCTGAAAGAGTTGAAACACCAAACAACACGATAAATTAGATTCCCACGGGAAATTAATAGATTGGATAGTTTCAGATTAACAGACTGAGAGTAGAACTCACTCTGTAGCCAATTGGATGCTTAACACGGGAAAGAGGATGAGGGAATTCACTAGTAGGCCTGCAAATGTTGTAAAACATTGTCATACATAATCAAAGTACAAACATATTCTCTAATGTATCTGCTTACCTGTTCATTATCACTACTGAGAACTATTCTAGTTCCTAAGCCAATGCTTGATAAACACAGGACAAAATCACAATAGACATGTGCAATTAAGTGTGGGATTAGCCCGTGTGATGAAACAAGACTTACGTCCATGGCATTGTGAAGAATACGTGAAGTGGAACTCTTAGATATTCAGCAACATGTGTATGCCCTGCATAAGTTCATAAACATTAAAAGAACATACAATATATTTTAGTAATACATAGCTACCCAAATTACAATTTGCAAATATTACGGTAATACTCAGTTCCAATATGCCCATCTATCAGTCTAACTATCCTTATCAGTTAACCAGTTACAGTAAATGTAACAGAACCTGTATGATTTAGACTTTCAGTTGATAGTTTCAGAACAAAAGTTTCCCAGATTTCTCGCTAACCTCTTTCTTATTTTATCATTCTCAGTGCTTCTTGATTTCTAATGACAAATATAATTTAAACTTTAGATTGTGATCCGCGAAAGTGCAGTGTAGTTTCAATCTGTGAAGTGTTGAATTAGTAACCATTGATGGGCTAACAGATAAAATACAGTCACAGTTATAATAAACTGTGAGATTACCACTCTGTACTTACCAAGCACTTTAGAGGATAAAAATCCATAAATTTTATGGGACACAGTTTGTGGTTGAACTTTTCTGTTATTATGCAATCTCTGATTACTTGATAAAATATTTGAATTACATTCTCTTCAATTTTATTTATACTTATTATGAGACATAACATGATGAAATTGAAAGATTTTCTTTTAAGTAAAATCTAACCATATGCTGGAGGATTAGCAATTATCGCTTCTGCTCTAAATGTTGCATTAGCCTCTGGGTAACGACTGTGGCATGCAGGAAGCAAGGAATTAATAATATCCTTTATTTGATTTCTTTGTATATGTATTTCTGAAGGTCCGGATGGCAAAAAGCCTTTATTCTTGACCATATCTGAAGAAAACATAAGTAATTTGAAAGCGTGTACAGAGAAGAAACACAATTCATCAAATATCTACAAATATTTATATTAGAAAACAGTGGTATAAGCATTCTCTCACCTCCATATGACCAAAATTGTATTATTGATTCTTGCGGAGTAAACCTCATGATTTTATATCAATTTTTAGATTTGCCTTCTATTTTTGTGTATACATCTTTTTAGACAAATATGTACAGCATACATGACATTTCTTGTTAAGGAGAGATGGTGGGCCATGAGATCCACTCCACTGGTAAAAATGGACTGCATTCATCTAATTAATTATTTTTGCGTTGAATTATGAAGATAGATAGTAGAAAACAACAAATGATACTAGGGGCAAGTTACTAATAAAAGATAGTTGTAGCACTCATTACCAGGTGATATTAACTTTAAATAATTAAAACAAGTTGGATCTAGAAAGATCTTGCTTTGGATTAAGACAAGAAACACTTACAACCAGCAAGAACTTTAGGATCTCCACCCAAAGGGTAAAATTCCAAGCCTGCATTCAAGACAAAATCTTCAAAGTTCTTATGAGTAGCTAGCCTAACTCTGTGGCCATCTTCCTGCAAAAGACACAGCCTCAACTAGGTTGCATTACATAGGATTAAAATTGAATTAAGTAGTTAAGTAGAAAAAAACTATGCTTTTAAAGGAGGAGAAAATGAAAATGCTTTAGAAAATAAAGACGTCAAGATTTTCGATAGTATTACGAGTTTGATAAATAAGCTAACTAAAAACAAAGTTTGTGATCCATAATGAAACACAGAAGGGGCTGACAGTTTCAATCATAGTCGAAACAAATAAATGAAGCTCTAGGGTCAGCTACGATTCCTATGGGGTGGATAAATGGGGAAGACATACAAAAGGGTTATTTTAGTTGTACTTCAACTATAAAATTGCTTTCGTCCTGTTCAACCTTCTCTCAGGTACAAAGCCAAACTACAGTAATTTCAACTTGTATAACGTAAGAGATAGGGGTGAAATAAACTGATTTTGAAATTTCTGGAAAAGTTAAGGACATCTTATGCAAGGCTGTGTTTGGTAAAACTTAAAACCATAAATCTACTGTAAGCTCACTTGCACAGAAAACCTGAACCCCAAGTTACTTGGAGGAGACCAGTTATGTTCCCAGGCTTTTGAAAGCAATTAAGCAAGCCAGAGCAGGATCTTAGCATTAAAAGTAGAAAATTACAAAACATTTGCTTGGTGCAAAAATATTTCATAAGCAAATATGAGTTCATCCAACATTTGGCCAGAATATCATGTTTTTATATGTAATGTCTGAAAGAAACCTGCCATCAATATAAGCTAGGTTTTAAATTGCAGACTGCAGCACTCCAATGCTAAAGCCTAACTACAATTTAAAAGCTTAATTTCAGAACAAAGAACTAATAACCTAATTTCCATTATTCTTAAATGTTGCCAGAGGAAAATTAAACCTTTTGAACCCTAATTATTTCCATAAACACAAAGTAACAGTGTACAACACATTCTTGTAGTATATTATCATTGTGTAAAACCAATACTTCAGAAACCAGGAATGCAAAAAACCTGCAGACGCTTCCCCATGGCAACAAATGGCTGGACATCTCCCCGTGTGCCGACTATAAGCATTACAATTTGAAGTGGCTTAATAGGTTGAATATCCTGATTTTGTATTGCATCCCAAAATTCACAATGAGGTTCATGACATTTAACATCATGCTCATGAATACTACTTCCTGCGCCTGGAACTTTAATTTCAACAGTACCATCATCCTTAAGTATGGAAGCCCGTTTTATCCATTGCACCTAACACATTTGCAAACAGTTTTCAAGGATTATAAAACACGCATAGAATTTACAAGCATTAAGTTAAATATTTGAGTCATCGAAATAATTCGAACTAGTATCAGGAAAAATGACCAATACAGAACGATTGTTCGGATACTCGGATACTCCGAAACCTATATATATCTATCTACGTATATTCAGGGATATGTACAATTGAGACCCCATTCAACACAAAACTACAATTCAACACGCCACTATTAACACCTCCAATTTAATTGATATGTAAATCTATCTTCCCAAACAAAATTCCAACAGAAAAACAAGTCACAGCATAAAATTACACTTCAGACCCTGCCCTGCTATATAAGTCTAACTCCCGAACAGCAACAACATTGCTACATACGAGTCTTCAATTGCACACAATTCGAAGAATAATTATAGAATACAGCGATTCTGGTGAAACCTTTTTCCTGAAGGGAACTTTCGCGTCAAGGAACTTAGTGAGCGCTGCTACACTGCTTCCCTTGCTCCTAACTCTAGTAAGATCATTCTCACCGTTAACCGGTGCCGGTGCATGTGCAGGTGCAGGTTCAGGTTTAGGCGCAGGAGCGTTCCGCTCCGCATAGGACGGACTCCTGTTAACAGGCCCTGCGTAAGAACAATCCAAAGAAGAAGCAATAGACGTAACCGCATGAATTGTTTTCGTTCTTGTTTTTTCAATTATTCCACAATCGTAATTGCATGGAAGAGCGATCTCGTAAAATCGAGGGAAATATGAAGGAGGAGAGGTTACCGGCAGAAGTGGCGTCGGTGTCGAGAGAGACTGAGATGTCACTGGAAGAAGAATTCGCCCGGTGGAGAGCGTTCTCCTCCGCCATCGGAATGGAGAACGGAGAACGGAGAAGATCGTGAAACGAAGGGTTCGGTACGCAAAAGGAATTTAGTTATGGTTACGGTTACGGTTACGGTCACCGTGAAGGAAGGAATAAAGGTTCTAATGTTTGCGCTTTTTTCTTTTTATTTATTTTTTGAATTTTCTGGGGAAGGGAAAGGAGAAAACATGAAGGTGGGTGCCACGTGGAAGTGTTAGAGAGCACGTTGTTTTGTGTGCTACGTTAAGATATCTGACTGTGATGGAATGATGGATCATTACACGGCCCGCGTCACTGCCGCATGCTTGTCTTTAGCCTCATGCATGGACGTGTCTCCCTACATGTAGCATGTTTTTTGCTTTCAAATACATCAACCATTTTACCTCAAAATTTTTAAACAAATTTGTTTTCTTTTCAGATTAAAAATAAACCCTTTATCCACTCAATTTAAATGGCTTTAATTTTCAAAATGATTTTCTTATCGCTCTAAAATCCTATAATTTTTTTTATAAATAATAATAAACACTGAACAGGCTTTACTCTGAATTTGAAATACTAAAAAAAAACAATCAAACTTAAATATATATATATATATATATATATATATATATATATATTATTGTAGCGATAGTTTCATTATTAGATAGAATATATTTTTATTATTAAAGAATTGAAATAAACATTATAGCGATAAAAAATTATACTAACAAATTCTTCTTATATAATTTTTAATTTAAGAGAAAATAATTCGCCCCCTTTTTATTTTGGAGTCTTAACTTTACACTATTTATTATAATATTTATAAAGTTACTATTGTGAGTTTGACTTATCGTTGGATGAGAGATATGTAATAAATACTTTTACACCTCAAGCAGAAGATAAAATATTTGTATATGATAGATTCAACAAATATATTAAGACAAATTTTAGTATTATTTTGAATTCCTAATATGAGATTTGTATACTTTATTTGAGTCACATTTTTAGACTGTAAACAAAGTCATTAATTTTGAAATTTGATTGATTAAAAAAGAAATTACTTGTTTAAAAGTTGTAAATATATGAATTGATTTTACTTTAAAAATCCATGCATTTTTTTCACAGCATACTTAATATTTCTTTGAATTAAATTGAACTTGACTTTTTAGGTTCAATTAAATTTAGTAGAATGAATATGGGAGAAAAAGTGAACCTGTTTAGAAAAAAAAAAAAAAAAGAGTAGTTAAATATCCCAAATATATATAATGACCCGATAAGCACAAGATATGGTTCAGGAGTCGGTACTCTAATTTGAGAGAAATTCTTTTTGCACTCCATAGTTTCTTTTCGCACCTGTTTGCGGGGTGTAAATGATAAAATTGTCCTTGCTCTTTGTCATCTCTTTCTGCATCATGGTGCTTCACTTGTGTCTTTCTGCTGTTAGCCTCTGGTCGTGTTTTCTTTTAGTGGTACATTATTTACTTTTCATGTTTTTTTTTTTTTTCATTTAGAAAAGTTTATTGTATCAGAATGTATTACAATAGAACCCCATCATTGTGCATTTGGATTTCCGGATTTCGTAATTAAAAACTTTATTTTATGTAAAAAAATAATTTATGAATTGTGGAATCTGAAAAAAAATCTGAATTATACAATTTATAAATATTTTTATGAAAATATACTTTTAGATAATGTAATTAGAGATTATGTAATCGGGAAATAAAAAATGTTTTCTAAATTATCCAATCTAAAAACTTTTTTTTATACCGAATATTTTTTGGATTGAGCAAATTGTAAATTTAAAAGTCAAAAGTACTTTTTGTATTACATAATTATTAAAAAGTATATATTCATTTAAAATTCAGAAAAAAAAACTTTAAACTAGAAGTGCGAAGTGAGAGTTTTATGGGGGTGCAGAAGGATATTCTCCTAAATCGGATTATAAAATGGGCCTGGGCCTATGACATAACCTGATGGAAGAGACGTGTCATTGTCGGCGTGAAAACGCACGCAAAAAGCAAACGTTTTTGTCAGTGAGTGTGGCTCGTGTTGTTGGTTACTAATAATTAATTAATATTATTATCAATGAAAAACTTGAACAATTAAAATGAAAAAACATAACCAAATACATTGTACAAGGATTGATCTTACCTCTTGTTAAGTTTCTCAAAGTACTATAGAGAGTAGAGACAGATGCTGACAACAGGAAGAGCTTTCAACTTTGGTGTATTATTGTTCCGCTCGCTTGTCTCTGCTTTCTCTTTTGTAAGCTGCTTCTGCTTTTATTTTTTGCACTTCTCCATATTTTTTATCATTTCCTTTTCTTTCTTTCTTGACTGCTTGCCAAAGTTTGATTCTTTTTGCTCACTGCATGGCTTGAAATTTCACAAATTCATCTGGGTGCTGCGGAGAATGGCTGAACAGTGAATGTAAACTGGTGATTCTTTAGTGTGAATGGACCCATTGTCTCGTTAGGTTTTGCTGCAAGGAATCTTTTCCTTTTCTTTGTGTCTAAAGAAAAAAGAATAGTGGGGTTTGTTTTTGAAGTATGTGAAGCTTCGGATTATAAGCAAAGTTTCCTTCTTTTTGTTTTTCTTGGGTGTTTAAATTTTGTCTCATTTTTTCTTGCAAACCGTGTTAACGGAGCATTTTCATTCTTGTGCTTTGAAAATCATGGAGTGTGGATGGTGGTGACTTGACGGAGGTCAGGTTAGTGAAGTGGTTTTGGTGGGTTCACGTGGTTAATAAAGTGTTCAATGTCGATGGAAATTGGAAAGTATGGACATCGAAGAAAAGTATTATTGTTTAAAGATGCAAGTTTCTCATGGTAGGGATTGCTTCAATGTGGAATTTTGTGTTAGATACCCTCATAAAGGACCTTATTGGTCCAGTTGTTGCTACTGTTGGCAAAGGTTCTTTCAGGTTGTCCATGGAAAAAAAATCTGAGGGAATCGCGGAATCTTGTGGGTTATGAATATTGTGCCATATTAAGAGGTTTCTTGAACTTCTCTTTAGAAGAAAGATGAACATTTTTACTTTAGCTTATTGAGCTTGCCATTTTTTCTTGGCAATAAAGATGTCCCGTGCTTAGCTGGCTGGTTCTTTTGTATAAATTATGAAAAAGGATGAGTTTCCATTTTGCTTTTGCATATGTTGAAAGTGAAATTTCATGGCACTAAAACCATTTTAAGATTTTCTACCTTGGTATTGATATTTCAAATGCCTGTGGTGAAACTTGCTTACCCTTCTTGCTTTCATTCATATTAGTTGATGTGAATTGCAACTCCATGAGGGCTTTTTAACTGATTTGCAGGTTAAATCAGGAAGGCACTACAAAAGAGGACATAAGCTGCCTTTTTAGACTGAAGATATATGCTGTCAGAATCCAATCTTTGAGAGATGTGTCCTATGATTTGTAAGATATATTCAATTTGTGATTTATTTCTCTATATTCAATACTTAAGTGGTGATTGCTTGACTCTCGCGTGGATTGGACTTCATTTGTGACCCATGTTTAAGTTTTTTCTTCAGTGCTCCAAGCCTAGCATCCAGTAGTTCAGGAGTTCTTATCCAAAGAAGTTTAAATGTTCGGAAACAAAGTGTTTCTGACTTATAAAAGAAAGCGGCAATCTCTAACTAGTAATTTTATCCATGGGAATTGTAACCAAAATTCGGTATGTGAAGATGCCCAAAATGAGAATCAAACTGTGGAGAAAACATCAGAAAAGCATGAAGAAAAAACAACGGTGAGATTATTAAAACTCAACGTCTTGTTTTGTTGATATTTTCATGGAGCATCAAACTTCTCTTTCGCTTTCTCTTTCTGCTATTCCATGTCTAGCAAGATTTGACAAGACTCTTGGAACCCTTGGCATAAGCTACTAGCCAGTGGCTAGGTTGATTAATGTATTTCTACCAAATAAAATGGTTTTTGCTGTTACAAAATACTTGATTTAAGTGCATTGATGTATGTTGGCAGTTAAGAGGATTATTGCCAGAGAGAAAAACTCTGACATTATATTACTGGTGCTCATGGACTTTATTAAACTCTCATGTCTAACAAGTAAAGGTAGCGTTGTGAGTGCCTTGATACAAAATATTTTATTTAAATGCATTGATGTATATTGGCAATGAAGAGTATAAATCTGAAAAGGTATAAAGAGATTGGAATGTTGATAACTATTAATTTTATAGAAAGAAATTAAATTCTTGAGATGTTTTAATGGTTAGAAGAAAATATGGAGTTTGGGCCATGTGAAAACAATAACTTTAGATCTTGTTTGGATAACTTCTCTATAAACACTTATGAAAGAAAAGTGTACAAAGGTAAAATGAATTGAACTTCTCTCAAAAGCTAAAGTCAAGTTATGCACATAATTTTTATGGAAATTCTTTTGTTTAAGTTTTCCAAAAGTAAAGTGTATAAGTTGATGTCATCTTTTGGGAGAAGCTTAATTCATTATACTTTTTTTATTTCTTTTCCCTGTAGGTGTTTATGGAAAATTTTATCTAAACAAGGCCTAAGGATTTATTTGCCTCACATAATGTTTTGTTAGTAACTTGAAAATCTCCGAGGTTTCAACATGCTCTTGTAAGATGCACCCCCATCTGACAAAAATTATAATTTTTTCCCCAATATTATGTGGAATTTGAAGGAGGAAGAGAAGAAGAAAGCGAGTTGGTGAGAGAATCAAGAGAGTAATGTTTATAATAACAAATGATGTTTGACTTTGACAAAGTAAAACGACCAATAGGTTAAGTCAAAATATATAAAAGCAAAAATTAGTCAAAATTGATCTAAAATCATCATTACCATTTACTCAATGCTAGACTTGTTCCCTTTAGAACTTCTGAGATACTCGTACAAATAACCAAATTTTGAAATACTCATAATGTACTCATAAATTTGTAGTATACTGTACAAGACGTGAAAGCTAGAAGGCCTAATGCAATTTTGGGTTGTGAGGGGATGAATCCAGAAAGCTGATAACCGAGTAACAAATTTAAACAGCCAATATTTTACTATTTTGTTATATTTACAGGTCAGGAAGATGATTTTTTTGTTGAGAAAGTTCTTTAGATGTAAGAGCTGGGACATCATGCCCTTTAAGTTCAGTTTTTTCCTTTTAATGAACAATGGAAATATCAAGTAAAGATCACTCGTGTGGAGTTTCCCTCGTGATGTGATGCATTATGATAACTTACATCTTTCTTATATTGGAATAACACTTAACTGCCAATTACATGGAGAGCTTTGTGATTGCATGCTGACAGGCTTACTCATCTATATATTTTATAGGATACTAGTGATGGGAAAGTGCCATGTTTCAAACAGCCGGATTGCTCATCATTGCTTCTGCTTCAAAATACCGGTGACCTTAAGACAGGAGTGCTTGGAAACAATGATGCAACAGAAATGATGGCTACTGCCCATGAATCATTTTCAACAGAGAATCCTTGTGAGGATAACATCAAGAGGGATGATGGTGAGTTGCCTGTAGTAGAAAAGGCTTCAGATAATGATTGCGATACTCAGAGAAATTCCTGTGCTGGTGAAAAATCTGACAATGGACGTGACAACTGTTCTAATAAAATTACTTCCCTGCCAGTTGAATTGGGTGCTGGCAATGATTTTAATTTGGTCAACTCAGGAACATTGATCACAAGGGATATCAGTTCTGCACAAGTCAATACATCTCCTGTTTCAAATAATTCAATGGATGATCCTGCTGATTCACACTCCAAGGATAATATTACAAACCCATCTGGAGATATGGTTATTCGGGCCAGCTTGACCAGTCCTCTAATAACCTTCAAGCGATGTTACAAAAGAAAAAGGGGGTTGGATGGAAATGGCAAGCAAAGCAGCTTATTGCACAAGAAAGAAAACATTTCAGTGTTGACCAAGTGGAGTATGCTTGCAAATGATAATCTATGTTCTAGTGATGAATCATCTAGTGAGGAATGTCCTGTAGATAATGTACCTGACCTTAATCAATCAGTGGAGCTTTCAGAAAAAGGGAAGGCATTGAATGAAACACAAGATGAAACATCTTGTAGAAGTTGCTCTATGATTCTGGCAGACCTTAATCAATCTGCGGAGCTTACAGAAAGAGGGGAGCTTTGTCAAACTCAAGAAAAAGTATGGCTTCCTGGTGATTCTCTTAAACCTTATGGTTTGTTACTCGAAATTTTGATTGATTCATGAAGTTATATGATAATTACTTTAGGAGATGATTTTAATTTGTAGAAGCTTGTTAAGTTTTGTATTAATATTTTTAGCTAATTTTAGGATTATGATTTTTCTCCTTTGCTGATGATCTTTATATGTGAATGAATTGATGATTTGTAAAGTACTTTATTCGCTTGGACAAAGGGATTTTACCTTATTTATTCCCAAATTCTTGGACTAGTGTACATTATGGACTACAATTTTGAGTGTGGAGAACCTCATGTTGTCAAAACAAGCTTTTATACTTCTAATGAAATATTGTTGGTCTTTTGGTGCAACTGCAAGTAGTTATTATCCATGGATTTGTGTATTTCTGTATACTTCTTTTAGATCATGGCTAAAATCTTCTTGTAGTTTGACTTAAGTATTTTTCCATCAATGATTTTACACTCTGTTCTGCAGTTAGGTTACTTTAAAAAGTTGACTTAATTGTACTCTTTGTTCCTTTATTTTGGATTGTGTGTTATTTTGGTCTTCCAATTTTTTCTAGAGCCAATCAAGTCCCTTTAATTTTAGAACCAACCAAATTTGGCCCCTCTACCAATTTTTTTTTTTCCCTAAAACCTTAAAATTCTTATTTTCTATACAAATATTTGAGGTTTATGATGAGTTTGGGATATGAAATAATTTTAAAATTTTAACAGTAAAAAATTGGAGAAAGTTCGAAGAATTCCCACAAAGATGAGGGTTGAAGAGGGGAACATAATCAATTCAATTTTGGAGATTGAGTGAGAATTTAAAGGCTTTAGATAGTAAACGGAGGAACCAAATTTGCTTAATTTTGAAAACATTGGGACTTATTGTAGGCTTGAGGATCAAACTTATTGTACAATTCAAATAAGAGACCAAAAGACCAATTAATCATACAAAGCTTTTAGTAGGTTTATAATTCTTTATCCAACTTGGATACAAGGTTTTGTATCCTCTTTTAATCCTTTTCTGGAGATGTAGTGACAAAGTCAACAGATAATAGCTTAAAGACATGGGAGTGAACATACTCGAAACAGAACTCTAAAATATTAGACAGTGCTATTGGACATCCTGATCATGAAAACTACTCAGTTTGAAAGGGAAATTGAGTTTGTGACAAATTGTGATGTTGATCATCAATCAATTCATCATAGTCGTGAATAACAGTAGCTCTTAATTTTATGACAGGTCAAAAGTACTGATTCTCCTTGTTCCCCTGGAGTTGTTTCTGAAACATGGTATATCTTCATAAATCTCAAATCTGCAGTTTTTTAATATTATAAATCCCATAAAAAACCATTAGCTGCTGGGGGAAAGCTGAATATCAATGTTTTCACTCTAACAGTGTGACAGACATGAGAGAGAAACATTGTGATGGGGAAGACTCGGGAAAAAATGCCTCTCACACAGACAAAACAGGAGAACTGAACCACAGTTGTCTGATTCATAAGGAAGACCAACATCTTTATAAGGATTGCCAAGGAGTCTCTATCAAAGTTGATTCTAGAGATCCCTATCCTGCAGCCACAGCCACTAATCAGGAACTAGAAAAGTCCCAAATCTTGTGGGGAGAGGCCAATGAACATGGTTCGAGCAATGAAATGATGAAAATTGATCTGCCCAATAACTCTGCGGGTATGATTTTTCACTTAGCCTCAAACATTGAAATGACGAATCTAAATATTTTGTTCATTAATTGTGAAGTTGTTATTGGTGTTAGGTATTTCTGTCGAAAGCTACATCATATATTTTTTCATTTAATTTAAAGAATTTATATTTCATATACATTTTTATGTGATACAGAAGAGCACATTGTTGATTTAAACATGGGTGCTGAGAAGCATCCCCTTCATTTGAGGATGAGGGCTCCTGGGTCCAAATTGGAATCTACAAGCAGTAGTTCTGCCATTGCTGAAGATAAAGCTTCTGAACTGGACTTTTTAAACGCTAGAAACACACAGGTATAAGAGGATACCGATACATTTCTATAACTTCAAAGATGATATTTTATATTTTAGAAAAAGAAAATTACAATGCACAAATCCCAGCTAACATATTCCCATTTAGGAAGAATTAACAAAATCTAGAAATAATGTTTAAGCTGTTAACCAATAACAGATTGGAAATATGAATGTTTTAATTTATCCTATTTGGAAATATGTGTACCAAGCTTCCTTAATTTGATCTCTTAAAAAATGGTTTGTGCACTGTTAGTCTTACTTCCCAAGTGCAGCATTTCTCATCCTTTTAAAGCTTTTGCATGGGGCTGTTTGTGAGCATCAACTATGAAGTTCATCATGTTATGTCTTCCCTTTAAAAGACGATGATAGTGTTGCCCATTATTGATATCTGGTTCTCCTTATCCTCTTGTATTTCCAGCTGATTTCAGAAGGAAAGGCTATAGCTGGTGTTTGCTCAAGTAGTACTCAACCTCAGTTAATGATGACTGAAGAAACAATGATGGTTCAACAAACACAAGCCGATAAACCAAAACTGATGCCTAAGATTTCTCTTTCTCTGGGCTTGTCTTTACCTATGGAGCTCAAGACCAGAGGCAGTGATTCTGTTAATAGTTTGTCTGTCTTGTCTTTGTCAAATTCAACCACTGAAACTAGAGACATTGTCCAAGATGGATTATGTTGGTCTTCATCACCAAACCGGAAACCATTACATCCCAGGAACCAGGTAGTACTTGACAACATTATACACAGAACAAGGGCTTTACATGAAAGAGGAAATTTTCAAGAATATTTGAAGCCACATCCTATCATGTGGTCTGAAGAGGAGTTGGATTTTCTCTGGATTGGTGTAAGGAGACATGGTAGGGGCAATTGGGATGCTATGCTAAGGGATCCTAGATTGCGGTTTTCACCATTAAGGGTACCAGGTGACCTTGCTGAGAGGTGGGAGGATGAACAATTAAAACTTTTGAACGACATAGAGGTTCCACAGTTCATGTATCCAGCAGCAGAAAGGGGAGCAGCTCTGGCATCATTGCAAGGAAACTTTTGCTACTTGGATCCTAAATCAAGTTTCTGGGAGAGTAACCCTTTGAAGAAACCAATTACCAGATATAATTTTCAAAGTAACACCACTGCACACAGTCATAGGCCAACTACTCATCCCAGAAAGGCCAATTACAACAACATAGACAAGTATGAACTAGGATTTTTCAATTCTCCTGGAAGCTTGAGCATTTGCAGGCAGAACTCTTACTCGAATGACTATCCCTTTAATTGTTCATCTATGACGAATAGTTTGCCACACTGGCTCAGGGAAGCTGTTAACACCCCTCCAATCATGCCAAATATGTCTGCAGTGTGTTCAATGAGTTCTCATCCAGATGGAGGAGCTTCAGATCATTGCTTCAATACCAGCAAGTCATGCTTTGTACCTCAAACTTGGTTGAATGGTTTAAGGGCAAGTGAGGCACACATGCCAAATGGTTCTCCTCACTATTCAACCTATTCAAGAAGAAAGTATGGGGTGGTGAAGATGAACAAGTCTGTGGAACATCGTGTCCGGAAACCGGATGATGTGATCATTGTTGATAGTGACACTTCTTCTGAAGAGACCATATCTGATGATCACCGTGCCAGCTTGTAGTTCTGAACAAAGTGTTTGATGTTGATAAAATGATAAGCTTTGTTAGTTACTGTTATAAGCTGCAAAAAGGTTGTAGTTGAATTATGATGCATGGTTTTGTAGTTGAGCAATGTGTATAATGTAGGAGAATGATGTGACTTGCTGCCAAATGAACATTGATTTTTATATTCAACTGAATTTTTTAGAGATATTAAATGGTTGGCATTTATTTGAGGAATCAGAAAAGGATGAAATGCACTGTTTTGTTATCATGTAAAAATGAATTATGATGGTGAGGGAAAGTTGAGGCAGGGAAAAGGTGAGGGAGAGAATGATTGTAATGGTGAAGGTGTTCATGGGTTTGATAGACACTCGCAGTGCTTCTATCATTCTTTTGAAGAAACAAGACATGGGAATGAAATGGGAAAGACTAGGTCTTATTCAAGTTTAAACAAATTATATGTATTTTTGTAAAATTCTACTGTTCTTAACAAAATGTATGTTTGTTACTATTGTTAGTTGATTTTATAAATCTAATTTCACTAATAATAATTAAAAATTTAATACTCATTCAAAATAAATTATTAAGATACTTTAATTAATTTAACTAAATAAGTCTGTTTAAATTAATTCCATAAAATAAATAACTATTTTTTTTCTTTTTCTATTTTTATTTTTTTGTGGTTACTTTGTTGACTTGCCAACCTACACTTAAGGAGGGCAGACCAAAACATGCTTTTAATTGGTCGGTTAATTTGTTTCCAGCGACTTAGTGACAGGATATACTAAAATTTGTGGAACTGCTGTGTTATGTCATATCAAAGAAAAAGATGAAAGAAATTTAAATTCTTATTTTTTAGGTAAATTTTCTTAAATCCATAAACATGGTCCATCAATATTCCAGGGTTTCACCTTAAACTAATATGACTTGATTGAAAGGTAAATAATATTGGTCAAAGATACTGTAGAATTTGAAACTTTTTAATTTTGAGTAATCGAATTACTTTAATAAATTTATAAAATTCTGAATTATTTTAAATTTTTCTATCAAAATAACATATTCTGTTTACAAAGTATTTTAATTTTTCTTATAAAAATAAATTACTTTCTAAAAATATTAATCCAAACAGTATTATACTTTAAAACAATACTATATTTTGCATATGAAGTGGAAAATAATTTGAGGATCATTTAATAAAATTATAGGAAGTTGATTTTTACAATAACTTAAGCTGTATTTATGATGATTTCTTAAAATTTTACATTGATGCCATATGACTATTAAATTGTAAAAACAAGTTATGTAAGTAAATTTTACCCAATTATCCAGTTACCTATATTTTTATGAGAAAAAAAGTACATACTATTTATGATAACTTTGCTGACTTCTGCTATAAGTAACTTGTAAGTCATCAACACTAAGAAAAATAAAACAAGATTCTTAAGCTAAAAAAACTTTTTATTTCTCTCTTTCTTTCACTGCTTGCATAAGGAGTACACTTTGTTTCTTTCTCTTTCTTTCAATTCACTTAATTGGTCATTAAAAAAAGCTAATATAAAGAAGTTAGTTGCAAGTTGTGATTAAATCCATGCTGGAAACAACATTTTTCTGGTACAATATCATACTCACTCGGTTAAAACACTTTTATGCGCATGTATAGCCTAAGCATTTGTGTCTGATTGGTGCAATATGGAAATCTTACGTAAGATTTATTACGTTGCATCAATAAGAAAAGTAAGGTCTACTTTTCTTTTCTCATCACAAAGCACCTTTCATGCAGAAAATTCGGTCCAATTATTTTGCAATGATATTTTCCACAGTTTGAGTAATTACACATGGCAACATCATTGATGTTCTACAGACAAAAATTCTTATATATTTTGCATGATCTGATCAGTTTTTTCCAAACTAAGAAATTTTCATTCTGAGGTGCATAAAGAATGATGGAGCCTAAGCCTAGTTTTGTGTTTCCACTTCCTTTCATGCTCTTCATTACTCATTGCTTTCTATTGGCTCTTCATGGCAGTGCTGCTGCTGATAGTTCCACATATATAGTCCACATTGACAAATCCTTGTTTCCTAATGTCTTCACAACTCATCATGATTGGTTTGAATCCATCATTGATTCCACAAAATCGGCAACACTTGGTCACTCATCCGTACAATCACAGAAACTAGTGTACTCCTATAGCCGAGCCATGTATGGCTTTAGTACAGTACTAACTTCAGAAGAGTTAGAAGCTGTCAAGAACTCCCTTGGCTTTGTTGCAGCATATCCAGACAGAATTGCCACCATAGACACCACTCACACTTTTGAGTTTCTCTCCCTAGACTCTTCTAGTGGCCTGTGGCATGCATCAAATCTTGGGGAGGATATCATTGTGGGTGTTATTGACACTGGTGTGTGGCCTGAGAGTGAAAGCTTCAAAGATGATGGCATGACCAAGAAAATTCCAAGTAAATGGAAAGGGACCTGTGAGGAAGGGCAAGACTTCAACACTTCCTTGTGCAACTTCAAACTGATTGGAGCTCGATATTTCAACAAAGGTGTGATTGCTGCAGACCCCAAGGTTAGAATCAGCATGAACTCAGCTAGAGACACGGCGGGTCATGGAACTCACACATCATCAACAGTTGCTGGCAACTATGTCAGTGGAGCCTCCTACTTTGGCTATGCTAAAGGGGTGGCCAGAGGCATTGCACCAAGAGCTAGGCTTGCCATGTACAAGGTGATTTGGGAAGAGGGTCGTTACGCCTCTGATGTTTTGGCTGGAATGGAGCAAGCCATTGCTGATGGGGTTGATGTCATTTCTATCTCTATGGGGTTTGATGAAGTTCCACTTTATGAGGATCCTATAGCAATAGCTTCTTTTGCAGCAATGGAAAAAGGGGTGGTGGTTTCATCCTCTGCAGGTAACGCTGGTCCTGATCTTGGTACTTTGCACAATGGAATCCCCTGGCTTCTGACTGTGGCTGCCGGCACAATAGACCGCACATTTGGTACTCTAATTCTTGGAAATGGCCAAACCATTATTGGTTGGACCTTGTTTCCTGCAAATGCGTTGGTGGAAAATCTTCCACTTATCTACAGTAAGAATACATCAGCCTGTAACTCAGTCAAGTTGTTATCCAAAGCGGCCATGGAAGGGATCATTGTATGCGACTCAGTGTCAAACCCTGAGTTAATGATTAAACAAAGGAGGTTTGTTAGAGAAGCCAATTTGTTAGGGGCAGTATTAATCTCTGATCAACCATTAGCAAATGAAGGACATGCCAGATCTCCAAGCATTGTAATCAGTGCAAAGGATGCAACATCTGTGATCAAGTATGCAAAAAGCGACAGGAATCCAACAGCCAGCATCAAATTTCAGCACACATTTGTTGGAATAAAGCCAGCACCAGCTGTTGCCGATTACTCTTCAAGAGGTCCTTCACCTAGCTACCCTGGGGTCTTGAAGCCTGACATAATGGCACCTGGCTCTAATGTCCTTGCTGCTTTCATTCCTGATACTCCAGCAGCTGCAATTGGCAATAATGTGTTCTTACCCAGTGAGTACAATTTGCTGTCTGGAACATCCATGGCCTGCCCTCATGCTTCTGGTGTTGCTGCTCTTTTGAAAGCTGCACACCCTGAATGGAGTGCTGCTGCTATAAGGTCTGCACTAGTAACCACAGCTAGTCCTCTAGATAATACACAAAATCCAATTATGGACTATGGCTATCCTTCTCAATATGCTTCCCCTCTTGCCATGGGAGCTGGTCAAATTGACCCTAACAAAGCACTTGATCCAGGTTTGATATATGATGCCACCCCACAGGACTATGTTAATCTCCTTTGCGCATTGAATTACACACAAAAACAAATCTTAACCATTACAAGATCAGGTTCCTATAATTGTGCAAAACCATCGTTTGATCTTAACTACCCTTCATTTATAGCTATCTACAGCAACAAAACAAGGTCAGTTGTCCACAAATTTAAGAGGACAGTGACCAATGTTGGAGATGGTGCTGCCATATACAGAGCCAAGGTGACACAACCTAAGGGTTCTGTGCTGACAGTGTCACCTGAGACATTAGCATTCAGATACAAAAATGAGAAGCTAAGCTACGATGTGATGATAAAGTATAGGAAGTACAAGAAGGAAAATATCTCATATGGGGATCTTGTTTGGATTGAAGATGGTGGAGCACACACTGTTAGGAGCCCCATTGTAGTGGCACCAAGTGGAATTGTATGAGTTATAGTTTGATTTTTCTATCTGGGCCTGAAATTCTGCCTCATGCATGGGACCCAAAATAATAAATAATTTGATGACTAAACAATTTGGTATAAACTTCCATTTTCCATGTCCTATCAATCGATATCTATCTAGTTGCATGGGATACTTTTGTGGAAGTGTGAGTCACATTGATTTGTGGATTTGTGGAAGTGTCCAACATGGCGACTAAAATGCCTCTTTCAGACTAAATAGGTATTTCTTCAAACACATGGCCTTCAATCTTTACTTGTGGACATGTGATGGATCACTGCAAAATCCTTTGCTCCTTACAAGGTTTTGCAAAAACAAATTTTGATGTGACATTTACATCAGCTATAAGAATGGCCGTTCATAACTAAATAGACTACAAATGATATATGAATTCTCCATCACATCACTCTCTTAGCTCTTCTTGGCAGCCAGCAGTATCTATTAGAAAAACATAATAATCAAGAATTATGTTAATAAATTTAATATGAAAAAGTAAGAAATAAGTTCTCTTTTCTCTCTCTTTCTATATATATATTTAAAGTTATCCTAATTTAAAAATAAAATAAGTTATCCACCTTTCTTTTTCTTCTTAGGATCATAGTAATGCCTATCATTAAAGATATTATATTATTGTCGGTAGAAAGTAACCCCCTTTAAATTTGTTGGAAAAGAAGAAGAAAGTAACTCCTTTAAAGGTCTCTCCAACTTCGTTGCTTTATATTCTGGAATGACATTCAACCACTTCAAATTAGACATGGAAATATTTGAAGACCTTTAAACGTACCTACTACCTTACCGATTAAGGGAATACCACACTATAAATGGCTAAAACCACAAAAATAATTTACAGTTTATAAAATATTAAAACTAGTTCAAGTAAAGAACATAATGTTTAATGTCAATATTTTTATTGAAAATAATATTGTCTATAAACAGGTTCAGCCGTTAGAACCAACAATTTTTGTTCTAAAAATTTGAGAGTTATAACACAAAAGACTAATTAGAGGGTAAATAAACTAATAAAAAAATGTTTGCTATTCTAATTATCTTACTTACTGTGAAAATACAAGCACTTTTGCATATTTGTATGACAAGAAAATATAATAAGTAAAACTAAAAATTCGTCCACATGCTAAGAAGTTTAAAATGAAACACTCAAGCACATTTAACAAAAAATCTAATGAATCTGGCTTTCCTAGAAGGATGTGGAGTCTAGTTCTAAGCACAGTGGCATGCTTTCTTCTGTGCATTCTTGAACCGTGTCACTAGTTGTGTACTCATGATCATGGTTTATCTCTAAGGAACTTTGCACCTTTCTCAATGCTTCTAATTCCAG